>Ga0180215_1000231_pt1 | contig 80156 bp, 78 predicted proteins | sample eDN3rd37CBELigBY_FD_128871 | JGI IMG/M metagenome (GOLD analysis project Ga0180215, IMG submission 128871) | Enriched backyard soil microbial communities from Emeryville, California, USA - eDNA 3rd pass 37_C BE-Lig BY (version 2) (version 2) | ecosystem: Environmental > Terrestrial > Soil >...
CCGACGCGCTGCAAAGCTCCGAGGCGATCGTCTTCATATAGCAAACCCTCCGATGGTCGTGACCCATCGGAGGGTTTGTTACTTCATCTCCCGGACCAAACTCCGGGATGACTCATGTTTCTCGCGTCCGGACCTCGCCCCGGGGTATGCGGAAACGGGGTCCGGGGGTTATCTTTTCTCCATCCCCCGCAGCGGACACGGCACGGCGCTTGCTTTTCCTACCGCGCAAACCCCTGTCCTGTCGAATCATCCGAACGTTTAGCCGCATGAAAGCCGTTCGCACTCTACTCGCCGCGCTGGTCTTCGCGGCCGCCCCGCTCCAGGCCCAGGACGATCCGGGGCTGCGTCTCAGCCTCAACATCCCGGAGCTGGTCCTCCGCGTTCACGACGGGGACCGCGTCGTCAAGGAATATCCCGTGTCCGTGGGCGTCGTCGGCCACGACACCCCGGATGGGAGCTTCACCGTCCAGCGCGCCGAGTGGAACCCGTGGTGGAGGCCGCCGGCGCGCGAGTGGGCCAAGAACGACAAGGTCACGCCTCCCGGTCCCAACAACCCCATGGGACGGGTGAAGCTCTTCTTCGCGCCGTACTACTACCTTCACGGGACCCCCCACGAGAAGGACCTGGGGAGTCCGGCGTCGCACGGCTGCGTGCGGATGCGGAACGCGGACGTGATCGAGCTGGCGACGCTGCTCCACCAGCGCGCCAACGCCACCGTCGCGGTGTCGGAGATCCGGGGGATCCTCGCCCGGCCCACCAACACGCGGCACTCCACCTTCCGCAGCCCCGTCGCGCTGGACATCACCTACGAGCCCGTGGTGATCCGGGACGGCGAACTCCGCGTCTACCGCGACGTGTACAAGCGCAGCCGCATCCACTCGGAGGGTGTGTACCAGGCGCTCATCGCGGCCGGGTACGACGTCTCCACGCTGGACCGCTCGGCGGTCAACGACGTGGTGGCTCGCGCGCGGCAGGCCAAGGGCGTGTACAAGGTCGCGGTGACCGAGGCCCTGGGGGTCCAGCGCCTCACGACGGCGGCCGCCCGGGACTGACCCGCGGCGCCGGAAGGGCGGGGGAGGGGATGAGGGGAGTCCGGCGCGCGGCCGGGCTCCCCTCGCCTGTTCAGGGACGTGCGTAGCCGGGAACGCGACTTGCGAATCCGCGCGTCCGATGCGTACAAGGAGAGCCGGCCGGGATCGGAGGGGGGCGCGAGGGAGGCGCCGTGAGCGATGCGCCACGCTGGCCGCGCCGGAGCGCGCGGCGGCGGAGGAGCTGGTATGCAGGGTGATGCGGGAAGTGCCCGCGGAGCTGGATCGCGCGTTCGTCTTCGGCTCCAAGGCGCGCGGCGAGGCCCGCCCGGATTCGGACGTGGACGTGCTCCTCGTCTTCCGGCGGCTTCCGCCGGACCGTGAGCCGCAGGCCGCGATGGCCGAAAGGCTCGCGGAGGAGGTGGCCCGCGACACCGGGGTGCCGGTGACGGTCTGGTCGGTCTCGCGGGTGGACCTGGAGCCGGGTAACCGGACGCCCATGCTGGTGGACGCCCTCGACGACGGGATCCCCGTCTGGCCTCCCGGCGCCCCGCCCCTGCGGCTCGCCTTCACGCCGCGGGACGCGCTGCGCTGCACGGACGCGCTGCTGGCGAGGGTGGCGGAGGGAGGGGAGGAGGTCTCGGACCGGCTCGGGGCGGCGGATCTCGACCCTGCATGGCGCCGGATGCGCGACGACGTGGTCCGTCTCTGCACCGCCGGGCTACTTCTCGCGGGGGAGACGCGGCCGCGCCGGGGCGACGCGGTGAGGCGCTTCCTGGCCCGGTACGGTGGAGGGCCGGACCTCCCCGGACGGTACGCGCCGGTCTTCCGGTGGGCGGCCACGTCGTTCGGCGAGCACGGGAGGGAAGACGGGGCGAACGTGCCGCCTCCTCCCGGCGGGCCGTTTCCGGTGGCGGCCCTGATCGACCTCCTGCGGGCCCGGGTGACGGAGCGGGCTGGGGCGCTCGCGCGGAGGGTGGCAAGTGGGGAACCCGCCGCCCCGACCCACGTAGTACCATGGATGGAATCGCCCCTCCGCCGTACCGGCGGACGGCGCAACCCGTGACTTCGATGGCACCATGAAGCTCTTCCAACCCGATCCCCGGCACAGAAGGAGCCTGGGCGCGGTCTTCATGATCACCCTGGTGATCACCACGCTGCTCACCGCGTTCTTCCAGACGCAGGTGGTGACCGGGGAGCAGTACGCGGCGCGGTCGGAAGAGAACCGGCTGCGGCCCATCAAGATCCCCGCGCCGCGCGGGACCATCTACGACCGCAACGGCCGGGTGGTCGCCACGAGCATCACGGGGTACTCGGTATCGCTCCTTCCCGCCTCGGAAGAGACGATCCGGCAGACGCTCCGCGACCTGATGCCGTTCCTGGGGCTCTCCAACCAGGACGTGGACGCGCTCATGCAGAAGCGGAACGGGCGCCCGCACGACCTGCTGGAGATCACCCAGCGGGCGACCTTCCCCCAGGTGGCGGCCATCGAGGAGAGGCGCGCGGCCTTCCCGAACCTGATGATCGTCGAGCGCCCGATGCGGTACTACCCGGCGGGCTCCGCGATCGGCCACATCGCCGGCTACGTCGGCGAGATCACCCGCGAGCAGCTCCAGCTGGAGCAGTACCGCAAGGCCGGATACCAGCAGGGGCAGTGGATCGGACAGGCGGGGATCGAGCGAGAGTACGAGTTCGACCTCGGGGGCGTGGACGGCGCCCGCTTCGTGGAGGTGGACGCGATGGGGCGCGTGGTCGATCCGCGCTCCTCGGTGGGCGCCCTCGCCCCGGAGCCGGGCAAGGACCTCAAGCTGACGCTTGACCTCGACCTCCAGAACTACATCCACCGGATCTTCCCGGACAGCATGAAGGGCGCCGTGGTCGCCATGGTGCCGTCCACCGGGGAGATCCTTGCGATGTACAGCCACCCGACCGTGGATCCCAACGAGTTCGTCGGGTCCATCAAGCCGTCGCTCTGGCGGGCGCTCCAGACGGATCCGGCCAAGCCGCTCCTGGACCGGACGATCACCGCGCTGTATCCCCCCGCCTCCACCTGGAAGCTGGCGACCGCGGCGGCGGGGGTGAGGGCGGGGATCCTGAAGGCCGGCACGCGCATGCCGTACGCCTGCACCGGCGGCATGGCGTACGCGGGGCGGTACTCCCGCTGCTGGTACCGCCCCGGGCACGGCTCGCTCGACCTCGGGTCCGCCATCGAGAAGTCGTGCAACGTCTACTTCTACCAGGTGGGGATCCGGCTCGGGCTGGCGAAGCTGACCGCGGAAGGCACCCGGATGGGGTTCAACACGCGGAGCGGGATCGACCTCCCCGGCGAGGCCCGGCCCATCTTCCCCACGGGGATCCCCTGGTACCGCGAGCGCTTCGGCCACACGCCGACGCCGTCCGAGGTCATGAGCCTGGCGATCGGGCAGGGCCCGAACTCGCAGTCGGTGCTGCGCATGGCCCACTTCTACTCCGCCATCGCGGGGAACGGCACCGCGCCCGAGCCGCACCTCGTCACCCGGGAGGGCGCGGGAGAGGGACCGGGACAGATCGACCTCGGTCTGGACACCCAGGGTCTGAGCGCGCTGTGGGACGGGCTGGGGAAGGTGACGGACCCCACCGGCACGGCCGCTCTCTCGGCCGTCGCCCAGTGGAAGGTGTACGGGAAGACGGGGACCGGACAGAACCCGCAGGGCGCCGACCACGGGTGGTTCGTGGGTTTCTCCGGACCTCCCGGCGGGCACCCGGAGATCGCGGTGGCCGCGATCATCGAGCACGGGCTGCACGGAAGCGACGTGGGACCGGTCGCCACCAAGGCGATCAACTTCTACCTCAACAAGAAGCATGGGCTCCCCTTCGATCCCCGCCCGACGCTGATCGAGCGGTGGAACGCCCAGCGGATGCCCTGGGGGCGGTATGACACCTACCCCGCCCCCATCACTCCGCAGGACCGGTCGGCGACGGGCGCCACTTCCGCCCGACCCGCCGGGGCCCGCGCCCGGTAGGGGGAGCGGGCGCGCAGGAAGGTCCGGAGAGAGCCGGGAGCCGCGCACGGAGCGCGGCTCCCGGTTTGCTTGACGGGGCGCGCCGGGGGTGGCAAGTTGTCCGCCGACCGTCCCCGGGAGGCTCCCGGAGACGCAACGGCTTCCGGAACCGATTCCATGCCGAGACCGAAGCAGGCCAGCCCCGCGGCGATCCCCCACGGACTCACCCGGGAGCAGCTCCTGGAGATGTACCGGTACGTCCGTCTCACGCGGACGCTCGAGGAGAAGCTCGAAACGCTCTTCCGCCAGAGCAAGGTGGTCGGCGGGCTCTTCCGCTCGCTGGGGCAGGAGGGCGAGTCCGTCGCCAGCGCGTACGCCCTCCGGCGGCTGACGGACGGCACCGGGGACGTGATGTCGCCGCTGATCCGCAACCTGGGCTCCATGCTGGTGATGGGAGCGCGCCCCGAGGAGGTCCTCCGCCAGTACATGGCGAAGGGTGACTCCCCCGCGCGCGGCAAGGAGCTGAACATCCACTTCACCGACTACGAGCGCGGCTTCATCGGGCAGATCTCCCCCCTGGGAGACCTGATCCCGGTGATGGCGGGGGTGACCCTCACCTTCAAGCAGCGCGGCGAGGACCGGGTGGGCATGGTCTACATCGGCGACGGCGCCACCTCCACCGGCGCCTTCCACGAGGGGATCAACTTCGCCGCGGTGCAGCGCTGCCCGCTGGTGGTGGTGGTGGAGAGCAACGGGTGGGCGTACACCACCCCCACCCGCCTGCAGACGGCCGCGAGGGCGTTCGTGGACAAGGCGCCGGGGTACGGGGTCGCCTCCGAGCAGGTGGACGGCAACGACATGCTCGCCGTCTACGGCGCCGCCCGCCGTGCCGTGGACCGCGCCCGCGCCGGGGAAGGGGTCACCCTGATCGAGGTGACCACCTACCGCCGCAGGGGACACGCGCAGCACGACAACCAGTCGTACGTGGACCCGGCGGAGATCGAGCGCTGGGCCGCCACCAACGACCCCATCGACCGCTACGTGGCGACCCTCACCGGGAGCGGGTGGGCCACGGCCGAGGAGCTGGCCGCCATCGACGCCGAGGTGGACGCGGAGCTGGAGGCCATGATCCCGGCCGCCGAGAGCGCCCCGATGCCGGAGCCCGAGGAGACGCTCGACGACGTCTACGCCGGCGTGAGGGTGAACGCACCCTGGACCCGCCACACGCCCCCCGACCCCACGAAGGCCTGAGCCCCGAGAGCATGGCGACCGCGACCAAGCAGAAGCCGGAGCACGTCCGGCTCACCGACGAAGGGAAGCCCGTCACCTTCCTGGAAGCCATCCGGGAGGCGATCTGGGAGGAGATGGAGCGGGACGAGCGCGTCTTCCTCATGGGGGAGGACATCGGCGCCTACGGCGGCGCCTTCAAGGTCACGGAGGGGATGCAGGAGCGATTCGGCTCGCTGCGGGTGCTGGACACCCCCATCTCCGAGATCGGCTTCACCGGCGCCGCTGCCGGTGCCGCGCACATGGGGATGCGCCCCATCGTGGAGATGCAGTTCATCGACTTCATCTCCTGCGCGTACGACATGATCACCAACTACATCGCCACCTCACGCTACCGCGGGTCCGGCGGCGTTCCCATGGTGATCCGCGGCCCCTCCGGGGGCGGCGTACGGGGCGGGCCGTTCCACTCGCAGAACCCGGAGATGGCGTTCTTCCACACGCCGGGGCTCAAGATCGTCTACCCGGCCACCGCGTACGACGCCAAGGGGCTCTTCAAGGCCGCCGTCCGCGACGACGACCCGGTGCTTTTCTTCGAGCACAAGTGGCTCTACCGCCGCCCGCAGGTGCGCGAGGTGCTCCCGGCCGAGGACTACGTGGTGCCGCTGGGGAAGGCGCGCACGCACCGCGAGGGGAGCGACCTCACCATCGTCACCTACGCGGCCATGGTCCACAAGAGCCTGGAGGCCGCCGAGCAGCTGGAGAAGGAGGACGGCCTCTCGGTGGAGGTGATCGACCTGCGCACGCTCCTCCCGCTGGACGAGGACGCCATCCTGGAGAGCGTTCGTCGGACCAACCGCCTGCTGATCGTGCACGAGGACACCCGCACCGGCGGGATCGCGGGGGAGATCGCCATGCGGGTGAACGAGAAGGCGTTCGAGTGGCTGGACGCGCCCATCCTGCGCGTGACCGCGCTCGACGCGCCGGTCCCGTACTCGCCGCCGCTGGAGGACTACTTCCTCCCGCAGGTGGAGGACATCGTCAAGGCTGCACGTCACCTGGCGGCTTACTGAATCCGATCCGGAAACCCTGACACTCTGATCCTCACATGGCCCGTGTAGAAGTGCCGATGCCCCAGATGGGGGAGTCGATCGCCGAGGGAACGGTCTCCGTCTGGCTGAAGAAGGTGGGCGACCGTGTCGAGCGCGACGAGCCGATCATGGAGATCTCCACCGACAAGGTGGACGCCGAGATCCCCTCGCCCGCCGCGGGAACGCTGGTGGAGGTGGTGGTGACGGAGGGTCAGACGGTGGAGGTGGGGACCATCGTGGCCTTCATCGAGACCGAGGCGGGCGCCGCCGCTGCGGCCACGGCTGCCGCTCCCGCGCCGGCCGAGCCGGCCCCGGGGGTCCCGGAGGAGAGGCCGACGACGCTCCCCGCGGCCGCGGCGGGGCAGCCGGAGGCGGGCGCGCCGGCAGCCGCCGCGCAGGGAGCCCCGGCGCCCTCGCCGGACGGACAGCAGTCGCTGGAGGACCGGCTCCGCACCCGCTCCACCCCGCTGGTGCGCAAGATCGCGGCGGAGCACGGCGTGGAGGTGGCGGCGGTGCAGGGGACCGGCCGCGGCGGTCGGGTGACCAAGGAGGACATCCTGCGCTTCGTGGAGGAGGGGGCGAAGGCTCCCGCCGCCGCTCCTGCGCAGCCGAAGGCGGCCCCGGCCCCCGCGCCGCGCCCCGCCGCGACGGAGTACGAGGGCGGGTTCCCCTGGGACGAGTTCTTCACCTCGCCACAGCACCCCACGGTGCAGGCGGGCCCGAACGACCGCGTCGAGCCGGCCAGCCGGATGACGCAGATCATCGCCAACAACATGGTGCAGTCGCGGCGCATCTCGCCGCACGTTCACTCTTACTTCGAGGTGGACTACACCCGCCTCGACCGCATCCGCGCGAAGAGCAAGCGGCTGTGGGAGGAGCAGGGCGTCAAGGTCACCTACACGCACTTCATCGCCTGGGCGGTGGCGCGGGCGCTGCGCGAGCACCCCAAGCTCAACGCGTCGTACTCGAACCACGAGATCATCTACCGCGCCGACGTGAACCTCGGGATCGCGGTGGCGCTCGACCACGGGCTCATCGTCCCGGTGGTGAAGAACGCGGACGAGCTTTCCCTGGTGGGGCTGGCGAAGCGGGTGAACGACATCGCCACCCGGGCGCGGAGCAAGAAGCTCTCGCCGGACGAGATCCAGGGCGGGACCTTCACCATCACCAACCCCGGGATCTTCGGGACCACCATCGGCTTCCCCATCATCAACCAGCCGCAGGTGGCGATCATGGGCGTCGGCGGGGTGGAGATGCGCCCGGCCGTGGTCACCGACGAGTTCGGGAACCACGCCATCGTGCCGCGCAAGCGGGGGTACATCTCGCTGGGGTACGACCACCGGCTGGTCAACGGGGCGGACGGGGACCAGTTCCTGGCCCGCGTCAAGCAACTGCTGGAGACGTTCCCGGACCAGGCGTAAGCGTCTTCGGTCGATACGGGCCGCTCCGGAGCCCGGCGGTACGGCTGCCGGTCTCCTCCGCGGGCGAGGCGAGCCTCACGGAACGGCTGTGAGTCTCACCTCGCCGGAGGGAGCCAGCCGATACTGCCGGCTGTCTCCCTCCGTACGGATCATAGGGGTACTGCGGGAACTGCAACGGCTTGGGGCCGGGGCATCGCATCGTCTGCCGGGGGCTCGCGAATACCGTTCGCGGGCCCCCGGCGCTATTTTTGTGGCATGGAGACGACCGGGATCATCGTAGAAGATGCCGCTGCGGGCGGCGCGCGGCCGCTCGACGTGCGGCGGCTCGGAAGCGTCCGCTACGCGGACGGGCTGGAGATGCAGGCGGAGATGGTGAAGCGGCGGCGCGCGGGAGAGGTTCCCGACACGCTCCTGCTCCTCCAGCACCCGCACGTCATCACCCTGGGAAGCGGCTCCCACGAGGAGAACGTCCTCGTCTCGGCCGAGGAGCGGGCGGCGCGCGGGATCGAGCTTTTCGACACCGGGCGCGGCGGCGACGTGACGTACCACGGGCCGGGGCAGCTCGTCGGCTACCCCATCCTCGACCTGAAGCCGGACCGCTGCGACCTCCACCGCTACCTCCGCGACCTGGAGGAGATGCTGATCTCCGTCCTCGCGGAGTTCGGGCTGCGCGGTGGACGGAAGGAGGGACTGACCGGGGTATGGGTGGAGGACCGCAAGCTCGCCGCCATCGGAGTGCGCGTCTCCTCGGGATGGATCACCAGCCACGGCTTCGCCCTCAACGTCAGCACCGACCTCTCCTACTTCGGGGCCATCGTCCCCTGCGGGATCACCGAGTACGGGGTGGGCTCCATCTCCGGGGAGCTGGGGCGCGAGGTGGCGATGGAGGAGGTGGAGGAGGTCGTCGTGAGGCGCTTCGAGCACGAGTTCGAACGGAAGGCCGTCCGGGGCTGAGCGCGGGGGGCGGGAAGCGCGCACGCGCCTTGCGGAAGTGACCCGGAGCGGTCCGACCGCGTCCTACGGGTGAACCTTTCCTTCCCGCGCTTCCGGAGACCTCATGCGCCTCCTTTGCATCCCCGCGCTGGTGCTCGTGCTCGTCTTCTGTGGTGACGCCGCGACCCAGTCCGTCGCGCCGGGGAAGGCGCCCGTCGCCCGGCGCGACAGCGCGAACCCCCTGGCCGTCTACACCGCGCAGCTCCGGGCGGACGATGCGCGCAGCACCTCGCGCGCGTGGGGGTTCGTCCAGCTGAAGGTGAGGACGGGCGGGGTCATCGAGTGGACGCTGCGGGTCCACAACCCGGAGGGCGAGTCGTTCTCCGGAGGACACGTGTTCGTCGTCCGCAAGCGCGACGGGACGGGGGCTGCCGCCCTCGACCTGTTCGGGGGAAGGACCTTCCAGTCCCGGGAGTTCGAGCTGAGCGGGAGCGCCCGGGACTCGGCGCTGGCGGTGGCCCTCCTCGCGAATCCGGGTAGCTACTACGTCAGCCTCCGCACCGCCGCGATCCCGGCGGGCGCGATCCGGGGCGAGCTTCCGTAACTGCCGGAAATCGGAAGGGGGGAGCGGCGCACGTCGCGCCGCTCCCCCCTCCTGCGTCATCCCCGGGGGTAGTCCTCCATCGGAGAGACATTCCCGCCTACCGGTCGCGCGATCCGTCGGACGGTCAGCCGCGTGGCAGGGCGCGCGCGGCCTTGAAGTCGAACCGGGTCGGCGGCATGGGGAAGAAGTCCAGGTAGCGCTCCTTTTCCTGCTCCTCCGCGATCCATTCGTCGAAGCGCGACTCCACCAGGCCGCCCGACTGGTCCTGCTTCGCGGCGGAGCGCGTCGCCAGGAAGTTGGCGTACTCGTTCTGCGGGTGCCCCGCGTGCCCCTTCACCCACCGCCACTGGATCGGGTAGCTGCGGGCCACGCCCAGCAGCTCCTTCCAGAGCGCGAGGTTCTCGATCTCCCCGTCCTTCCGCTTCCATCCTCGGGCCGCCCAGCCGTGCACCCACTGCGTCATTCCGTCCACGAGGTACCGGCTGTCGCTGGTGAACACCACGCGGGACTGGCCCTTGAGCGCGGCCAGGGGGAGGATGGCGCTGCGGATCGCCATCCGGTTGTTTGTGGTGTCCGGCTCCGACAGCCAGAAGTCGCGCCGGATCCAGCCGCGGTCCGGGTGGAAGTACTCGACCAATCCAGCCGCCCCTCCCGGGCGCGCCTTTCCCTTGAACTGGTTTCCTAGACAGGACTCGTCGGCGTAGATGAAGACCAGCGGTTCGCTCATCGTGCTCCGGGCAGAAGGGGAGGGAAGATGCTAAATCTATCGCCCCCTTGTGCCGAAACCCAGGGGAGTGGAGGCGCGCCGCTTGACAGAATCCGCCGGGGCGGTAGATTGGCGCGGTCGCATCCACCGATGCGGCATGCACTTGACCGACGAGCCGATCTAGATCGGGGGGAGACGACTTGGGCCAGACCGCCGTTCTGATGCTGGAGGATGGGCGCGTGTTCCACGGAGAGGCGTACGGCGCCACCGGAACCGTGTTCGGGGAGGTCGTCTTCAACACCTCCATGACCGGGTACCAGGAGGTCCTCACCGACCCCTCGTACACCGGGCAGCTGGTGACGATGACCTACCCGTTGATCGGCAACTACGGGGCGAACCAGGAAGACCAGGAGTCGGCGAAGCCGCAGGTCGCCGGGTTCGTCATCCACGAGGCGCCTCCCGCGTTCAGCAACTGGCGCGCGAGCGAGTCGCTGCAGGACTACCTCCGCCGCCACGGGGTGGTCGCCATCTCCGGGGTCGACACCCGCGCCCTCACCCGCCACATCCGCTCCCTGGGCGCCATGCGCGGCGCCATCGCCCACGGAGAGACGGACCTGGACGCGCTCCGGGCTCGGATCCTGGAGCAGCCCTCCATGGAGGGCCTGGACCTGGCGTGCGAGGTCTCGACCTCCGAGCGGTACGTGGTTCCGGCCGAGGGCGCGACCCGGTTCCGGGTGCTCGCCTACGACTTCGGCGTGAAGTCCCACTCCCTGAAGCTGCTCGCGGAGCGGGGGTGCGAGGTCACGGTGCTCCCCTCCTCCACGCCGGTGGACGAGATCGTGGGCGCCGACGCGGACGGGATGTTCATCTCCAACGGGCCCGGCGATCCGGACGCGGTCGGACACGCGCTGGACTCCATCCTCGAACTCGGCCGTCGCGACACGCCGGTGTTCGGGATCTGTCTCGGGCACCAGCTCATCGCCCGCGCGTACGGGGCGGAGACGTACAAGCTCCACTACGGGCACCGCGGCGGGAACCATCCCGTGCGCAGGATCTCCGACGGCGCGGTGGAGATCACCGCCCAGAACCACGGGTTCGCGGTTCGCGGGGACGAATCCGGAATCCCCGGCGCCCCCGGCCTCCGGGTCACCCACGTGAACCTCAACGACGGCACGGTGGAAGGGCTCGAACACACGGAACGCCCGGTGTTCTCCGTGCAGTACCACCCCGAGTCGGCTCCCGGACCCCACGACTCGCGCTACCTCTTCGACCGATTCGTCGCGGAGATGGAGCGGCGGGCCGTCGCGGTCGGGCTCGACGCTTGACGGTTTCTAAGCGCCGCATTATCCTTCGACCATTATAAACGGGCGCCCTTCAACCTCTTAGCTCCCTCCTGTCCATCCCGCGGAAGCGTCTCCTCGGTCGCCGGCATCTCGATCCATCGTCACGGCCCTCCGATCGAAACCGTCAATTCTGCGTACCGGGTACAGTGAGGGACCAGTACGTTCCGCCGGACCAACGGCGGGGCTCGAGCGGGGCCTGCGCCTGGACGGCAACCCCGGGCAGCGTGTCCCGGCCGGACTTCAGGCTTGCGCTCGTGCGCATCGATTGGGGCGCCGCCCCAGCTTCCAACCCCCAAGGAGGGACTTCATGACGAAAGCGGATCTGGTCCAGCGGGTTGCCGACGCGATCGGTCCCGGGATCACCAAGCGGGACTGTGCAGTGGTCGTCGACTCGTTCCTGAACGCCATCAAGGACGCGATGGCGGAGCACCAGAACATCGAGATTCGCGGCTTCGGCACGTTCAAGGTCCGCGAGCGCAAGAGCCGTCTCGCCCGCAACCCGCGCACGGGCGACCCGGTCGAAGTCCCCCCGCGGGCGGTCCCGGTGTTCAAGCCGTCCAAGGAACTCCGCGCGATGGTGGAGGAGAAGCCGCTCGAGGTCTGAACCTCCGCGGCACCGGAACCCTGAGATTCGTTCGAGCACACGCGGGGAGGCCCGCGGATGCGCCCAGCTCCCCACGGGGACCTGGGCGCTTTTCTTGCGTCGGGGAGGAAGGCTCACGGAACCGCTTCCTCCAGCCCGACGAAACCCGATGCCGAACCCGCACACCGACGCCCCGCGTGGCGCCAGGGCTTCCGTCCGGGCGCGTGCGCTCGGACCCTACGAGACCGCGTACGACGTGCGCCGCGGCTACGACGAGCCGGTCGCCGTGCCTCCTGCAGCCGTCGGCCACGAAGCCACCGCGCCCGTGCTGATCGGCCGGCGCCGGGACGCCTGACCCCGGCCCCGCCTGGCATGGTCCCTGCCCTCGCCCGGGGTGGACCGAACCATCACGGAGGCCGTATGCTGATCCAGGAAGTCGAGACCGAACTCGCGCCCGAAGAGGTGATCGCGCAGGCCCGCACCTTCTTCTCCCTCCAGTTCTCCCCTTACGCGGGGTTCGAGGAGGACTCGAGCGAGGCGCACATCCGCCTCTCCTCCGAGGCGGGGGATATCACTATCGGGGTCATGACCCGCGACGGGCGCACGGTGGTGCGGGGGTCCAGCTCGCGGATGCACCACGAGATCTCGCAGTTCTTCGCGACGATCGCTCCCCCCGAGGAGGTCCGGCAGAACCTCCCCGGGCCGGGCGTGTCCGGCGCGGGCTGAGCCCGGCCGGACAGAACCTGAGTACGAGGGCGGGGTAGCAGACGATCCGGCTGCCCCGCTCTCTCGTTTCCGCCCATGACCGTTCGCTCCCTCTTCTTCGCTTCGTACCGGGACCTCGCCGGCGCCGAGGAGCTTCTGGTGGAACTCCCCGCCGCCGCCACCGTCCGCGACCTCGTCCGGGAGCTGCGCGGGACGCGCGCCGGGCTCGCCCGGCTTCCCGAGTCGCCCGCCGTCGCGGTGAACCTGGAGTACGTCCCGCTCTCGACCCCGCTGCGCGACGGGGACGAGGTGGCGTTCATCCCCCCGGTGGCGGGAGGGTGACGATGCCCCCCGCGTTCCGCGTCACCCGCGACCCCATCGACCCCGCGGCGCTCCTGCGGGACACGGTCGCCCCCTCCGACGGAGCCGCGCTGCTGTTCTGGGGCGTGGTGCGCGACGAGCACGACGGGCGCCCCGTGGCGCACCTCGAATACGAGGCGTACGCACCCATGGCGGAGGCGAAGCTCCGGGAGATCGCGGACGAGGCGCGCACGCGCTGGGCGACCGGCGAGATCTCGGTGGTCCACCGCGTGGGGCGCCTGGAGGTGGGGGAGGCGAGCGTGGCGATCGTGGTGGCCTCTCCGCACCGCGCCGAGGCGTACGAAGCGTCGCGCTACGTGATCGAGGAGCTGAAGCGGCGAGTCCCGGTCTGGAAGCGGGAAGGGTACGTGGACGGGGAGACCGAGTGGGTTCCCGGCTTCATCCCGTTGGCGGAAGGAGGCCAAACGTGAGTGGCCCGCTCGTGCAGATCGGCGGGAGCGTCCCGGCTCCGGAGCGGCGCGAGGTGCCGGACTCCGGCCCCATGCAGGACGGCTTCGGGCGGCGGATCGAGTACCTGCGGATCTCCGTTACCGACAAGTGCAACCTCCGCTGCGTGTACTGCATGCCCGAGGAGGGGCTGCCCTGGCTGCGGCGGGAGGAGGTCCTGAGCTACGAGGAGATCGCGGAGGTCGTCCGGGCGATGGCGGGGATGGGGCTCCGGCGGGTGAGGTTGACCGGAGGGGAGCCCCTGGTGCGGCGCGACCTCCCGCGCCTGGTCCGCCTGATCCGCGCCGTCCCGGAGATCGAAGACGTCGCGCTTTCCACCAACGCCGTGCTCCTCGCGGACATGGCCGCGGAGCTGCGGGACGCGGGGGTGGACCGGGTGAACGTGTCCCTCGACTCCCTGCGCCCCGGGAGGATCGACGCGATCTCCCGGCGCCCCGGGTCGGCCGAGGCGATCCGGGCGGGGATCGAGGCCGCCGAGCGCGTGGGTTTCGCGCCCCTGAAGGTGAACTGCGTGGTGATGCGCGGACGGAACGACGACGAGGTGGCCGACTTCGCTGCGGCGACGCGGGAGCGCCCCTGGCACGTCCGCTTCATCGAGGTGATGCCCACGGGAGAGAACCTGGGCGTCTCGCAGGACGAATACGTTGCGTCCGACGAGATCCTGGAGCGGGTGCGGGAGGTCGGCGAGCTGGAGCCGGTACGCGGTCCGAAGGGGAACGGTCCGGCCCGGTACTTCGCCTTCCCCGGCGCGGCCGGGACCGTGGGCGTCATCACGCCCATGAGCCACAACTACTGCGAGAGCTGCAACCGGATGCGCCTTACCGCGGACGGACAGCTCCGCCCCTGCCTGTTCGGGAGCGTGCAGACGGACCTCCGCGGCCCCCTCCGCCGGGGCGAGCCGCTGGAGCCGTGGGTGCGTCAGACGCTGCGGATCAAGCCCGAGCGTCACTGGCTGGTGCAGGGGAGCGACGCGGGGAGCGGAGGGCTGCTGGCGCTGTCGCAGGTGGGGGGATAGCGCCCCCTCAGCCCGTCACCGAACCGGCCGCGGCGCTTCGCGAAGCCGGCAGCTCCGCGACGAAGCGCGCCCCGCCTCCCTCCGCGTCTTCCACCCATACCTCTCCCCCGTGGCGCGCCACGACGCCGTTCACCACAGCGAGCCCGAGTCCGCTCCCGGGCGTCGAGTCGCCGTCGTACGGAAGGCGCACGAAGGGCTCCCATAGGCGCTCCCGGTCCGCGTGGGGCACCCCCGGTCCCTGGTCCGTCACGGTGATGCGCACCCGCCCCGCCCCCCCCGGCCCCACCCCCAGCGTGACCGTCTGCCCGGGAGGGCCGAACTTGAGGGCGTTGTCGACCAGGTTCGCCATCACCAGCCGCAGCGCCCGGGGGTCCACGTCCGCGGGAGGCGCGGTCCGCGCCACGGTCTCCAGCCTCGCGCCCCGCGCCGCGGCGAAGGGAGCGTACACCTCCGCGACCTCCTCCAGCAGCGGTTCCAGCTCCGTGGACTCTCGGGCGAGGCGCTCACCTGGGTCTTCCAGCCGCGAGAACAGCAGCACGTTCTCCAGCAGGTCGTCCAGGCGCCGCGCCTCCCGGTGGATCACCCCCAGCCAGCGGCTCCGCTCCTCTTCGGAGCGGTCGCGGCGGAGGAGCAGCGTCTCGCTGAACATGCGGATCTGCGCCAGGGGGGTGCGCAGGTCGTGGGACACGCCCGACACGAAGTCCCGACGTGCGCGGGACAGCTCGCGCTCCCTCACCAGGTTCACGACCGCGCTCGCGGCAAGGAGGAGGGAGACGAGGGGGAGGAGGAGGTCGAGCCTCGTCGACTCCGCGTGGCGGTGGCTCCGCCGGATCCGCTCCACCACGGCGGGGTTCAGCGTCGCCCGGGCGACGAAGCGGTCGGCGCCCGAGTCCACCACGGCTTCCCCCCGGATCCCCGTGGAGAACTGGAGCGGCGAGCGGAAGAGGACCTCCCCGTCCAGGCCCAGGAGGTCGAGCGACACCACCGAGTCGCTCCGGGAGAGGTCGGGGTCCGACCTCGATTCCGAGGAGATGAAGGAGGGAGGGAGGAGGGGAACCCGTCCGAGCGACCTCTCCGCCGCGACCGGGAGGACGCGGGCGCGGGAGTACGTGATCCCCAGCACCGGCGGCTCCCCGGCGCTGCCGGCCTGGCGGACGAAGGCGATCCCGACGGCCTCGCCTTCCACGCGCACGAGCGCCGTGCCGGGCTCGGGGAGCGCCGGGAGCCCGGCCTCCACCACGGCGGAGATCTCCCTCCCCAGCTCCGCTCCGGCCGCGGCACCGGTCGCGACGATCTCCCCTCCATCCGGATGGAAGCGGAAGAAGCCTCGCCAGGGATCGAGGCGGATTCCCGCCTCGTCCAGCGCTCCGCCCGCCCGCGCCGCGAACGCCTCCAGCGGAATCGGACCGCCCGGATCCGCCGGCGCGCCCTCCCGGGCCGCGGCCAGCGCCCTCAGCCGGATCTCGGCGGAGGCCTGCGCCACCTCGGCGCCGAAAGCCTTCGCCGCGTAGCGCGTGTACTCGTCGAGCGACGCCCGCAGGGTCCGCTCGTGCTCGCGCCAGGACCGGTGGATCGCATACGCGGCACCGGCCGCGAGTAGCATTGCCCCCAGCAGCGATCCCGTGACGAACGCGAACCTCCAGTTCGGGAAGCGGCGGGCCGCGCGTCCCGGCACCCCGCGGCGCACCTAGGCGCGTCCGCGGAGGATGGCGCCCACCCGCGCGCGCGTGGACACCCTCAACTTGCTCAGAACCTGCTCGGTGTGGTTGCGCGCCGTGAAGGCGCTGACGGAGAGGCGCGTGGCGATCTCGGTGTTGGTGCACCCCTCGCCGAGCAGCCTCGCGACGGCGATCTGGCGCCGGGTCAGCCCGAACACGTCGCGGAGGGAGTCGTCGCTCATCTCCGTCGGCTCCTCCACCGCCGCCGGCCCGGCGGGCGCCTGGGTCCGGCGGAGGAGGGCGGCCACCCGGGCGAGGAGTTCCATGATGCCGAAGGGCTTGGTCACGTAGTCGTCCGCGCCCAGGCGGAACCCCTGGACCTTGTCCGCCTCCAGCCCCCGCGCGGAAAGGATCAGCACGGGGACCAGGGAGCCCCGGTTCCGGAGTTCGTGGAGCACGTGGAAGCCGTCCATGTCGGGGAGTCCCAGGTCCAGCACCACGAGGTCGAGGTCGCCGCCCGCGGCCTGCACGAGCGCTTCCGCCGCGCGGGTCGCGAGCCGGACGTCGTATCCTTCCACCTCCAGGTTCCGCTGGAGGCCTTCCGCGAGGTCCGCGTTGTCTTCGACGAGGAGAATCCGCTGCATCGCCGGGTCCGGTGGGGATGTGGTGACGAGAGGGGGTGCGGTGCCGCGAGGCGTGCCGTGGGCGGCGCGCGAAAGATAACACGCGGCGTCTCCTGCGGGATGGGTAAAACTAACCAGTCCGGCGGGCGTGGGCCCTTGTCGCGGCGGGGCGCCGGGCCCAGCTTTGACCCGCGCCCCGCGGCGCCTCTCCTCCGACCCGACGCCCCGACACGATGACCGCAGAGCCCATCCACGTCGCCCTCTTCGAGCCGGAGATCCCCGGGAACGCGGGGGCGGTCGCGAGGACCTGCGGCGCCGCCGGCGCCGTGCTGCACCTGGTGGGTCGCCTCGGCTTCTCCTTCACGCACCCGAAGGCGAAGCGGGCCCTGATGGACTACTGGCAGCACGTGGACTACCACGTACACGCGGCCTGGGGAGACTTCGCGGCGCACGCCGCCGAACGCCGGGTGTGGGCCTTCACCACGCGCGCGGAGCGTCCGTTGTGGGACGCGGAATTCGCCCCCGGTGACGTGCTCCTGTTCGGCCCGGAGTCGCGCGGGCTCCCCGAGTCCCTGATCGCGGCGGACCCGGCCCGCAACCTCCGCATCCCCATGCGTCCCGAGACGCGCTCGCTCAACCTATCCACCTCCGTGGGGATCGCGCTGTACGAGGCGCTCCGCCAGGTGGGAGCCCCGGGACTCAGGTGACTTTCGGCCTCGCGGGAGCGGAGCCGGCGGCGGGTTCCCGGGCCCCGGAAACGAATCGGTTTCCGGGGCGTCCCATTTGGTTGACACCAGGGTGGGGGACCTCTAATTTCCCGCGGAACCGGGCGGAAATCGTCGTTTCTGATACCTAACACTCCAGCTTCCGGATACATGGACAAGATCACGGTCGTCGGTGCCGGCAACGTGGGCGCCACCGCGGCGCAGCGTGTCGCAGAGAAGGAACTCGCGCGGAAGGTCGTGCTGATCGACATCGCCGAGGGGATCCCGCAGGGGAAGGGGCTCGACCAGTGGGAGTCCGCTCCCATCGAGGGCTTCGACTCGCGCGTGATCGGCTCCAACGGCTACGAGGAGTCGGCCGGGTCGGGGATCTACATCGTCACCGCCGGCATCGCCCGCAAGCCCGGGATGAGCCGCGACGACCTCCTCACCACCAACGCCGGCATCGTCCGCCAGGTCTGCGAGAACATCGCGCGGGTCTCCCCCGACGCGATCATCATCATGGTCAGCAATCCGCTGGACGTGATGTGCTACGTGGCGATGAAGGCGTCCGGCTTCCCGCGCGAGCGGGTGATCGGGATGGCGGGGGTGCTGGACACCGCGCGCTACCGCTCGTTCATCGCCGAGTCGCTCGACGTTTCGGTGGAGGACATCCAGGCGATGGTGCTGGGCGGCCACGGCGACACCATGGTCCCGCTGATCTCCTACACCACCATCTCCGGCATTCCCGTCACCCAGCTGATGGACCGGGAGACGCTGGACGCGATCGTGGACCGCACCCGCAACGGCGGCGCGGAGATCGTGAAGTACCTGAAGACCGGTTCGGCCTACTACGCCCCGTCCGCGGGCGCCGTCCAGATGGCGGAGGCGATCGTCAAGGACAAGAAGCGCATCCTTCCCTGCGCCGCGTGGCTGCAGGGCGAGTACGGGATGAGCGACCTCTTCCTGGGCGTTCCCTGCAAGCTGGGGCGCAACGGCCTGGAGAAGGTGATCGAGGTGGAGCTGACCGAGGCGGAGCGCGCCGAGCTGGAGAAGTCGGCCGACGCGGTCCGCGAACCGATGCAGCTGGTCTGAGCCCGACCCGCGCCGCGCCCCGAACCGCCGGGGCGCGGCGTGTTTGCGATGTGTGCGCTACGTACCCACGGAGACTGCCATCATGGCCAACGCGCGACGCACTTCCCTCGGCAAATCGCTCAGCTATCGCGGGCGCGAGGGGATGTGGACGTGGATCCTCCACCGGGTGACGGGGCTGGGCATCCTGCTCTTCCTCATCATCCACGTGCTGGAGACCGCCACCGTCATCTACTTCCCGGAGATCTACGACAGGTTCCTGGCCAGCTACAAGACCGGGCTCTTCCGCGTCGCCGAGCTGGTCATCTTCTTCTCCGTGCTGTACCACGCGGTGAACGGACTCCGCATCGTGGTGCAGGACTTCTGGCCGTTCGTCATGAAGCGCCAGCGGCAGCTCGTCTGGGCGACGGCGGCGGTGGTGGTCCTCGCCATGATCCCCATCACCTGGATCATGATGGCTCCCATTTTCGGTCTGGCCGAGGAGCCGGGCGCGGCCCGGCACGCCCAGCGCTGCATGGAGAACCCCGAGGCGCCCGCCTGCCTCGACGCGTCGCACGATGCCACCGTCGTCGCCGGCGAGGTGGCCCTGTGAGCGCCCCGGCCCAGGTCGCGGAGCGCGGAGCGGCGCGGAAGGGCGGCGGATACCGCCGTCCTTCCGGAAAGGGAGGGAACTTCGAGGTGTACTCGTGGTTCTTCATGCGCATCTCGGGGCTCGTCCTCATCTTCCTCGCGCTGTACCACCTCGTGTGGTGGAACCTGGTGATCGGGGTGGAGCACCTCGACTCGCAGGTGGTGATCGCGCGCTGGAACAATCCCTTCTGGCGGCTCTTCAACGTCGCGCTCGTGCTCTTCGCCATGCTCCACGGGTTGAACGGCGCGCGTTATTCCATCGAGGACTACATCCGGCGCCCCGGGCTTCAGGTCGCGGTCAAGTCCCTGGTCTACACCGTGGTGCTGGGCGCGATGGTGGTGGCGGTGTTCGCGCTGGTCACCTTCGATCCCGCGACCCTGATCAACCGATGATCCACACGCATACGTACGACGCCCTGGTGGTCGGGGGCGGGGGCGCCGGCCTGATGTCGGCGATCTACCTCTCGCGTCAGCCCGGGCTCCGGACGGCGGTCATCTCCAAGCTCTACCCCACCCGCTCCCACACCGGGGCCGCCCAGGGCGGGATCGGCGCGGCGCTGGCGAACCTGGAGGAGGACCACCCGGAGTGGCACGCGTTCGACACCGTGAAGGGGTCGGACTACCTGGGCGACCAGGACGCCATCGAGGTCATGTGCAACGAGGCGATCGACGTGGTCGTCGAGCTGGAGCACATGGGGCTACCCTTTTCGCGCACCGAGGACGGGAAGATCGCCCAGCGCCCCTTCGGCGGGCACACGCACAACTTCGGGCAGGGCCCGGTGCGTCGGTCGTGCTACGCGGCGGACCGCACGGGGCACATGATCCTCCAGACCCTGTACCAGAACTGCATCAAGAACGGGGTCGACTTCTACGACGAGTACCAGGTGGTGGACGTCCTCATCGAGGACGGCCGCTGCTGCGGCGTCGTGGCCTTGGAGATCGACACCGGCGATTTCCACGTCTTCCGCGCCAAGGCGGTGAACTTCACCACCGGCGGTCACGGGCGGATCTGGTCCATCACCTCCAACGCCCACGCGAACACGGGCGACGGGGTCGCCATCGCGCTGCGGCGGGGCGTCCCGCTGCAGGACATGGAGTTCTACCAGTTCCACCCGACGGGGATCTACAAGCTGGGGATCCTCATCACCGAGGGCGTGCGCGGCGAGGGCGGAGTGCTCCGCAACGACCACGGCGAGCGCTTCATGGAGCGCTACGCGCCCACGATGAAGGACCTGGCCTCCCGCGACGTGGTGGCCCGCGCGATCAACAACGAGATCCGCGAAGGGCGGGGGATCAACGGCAAGAAGTACGTCTACCTGGACGCCACGCACCTGGGCGCCGAGGTGATCGAGAAGAAGCTCCCGGACATCGCGGACTTCTGCCGGACGTACCTGGGCGTGGACCCGGTGAAGGATCCCATGCCCATCCAGCCCACGGCCCACTACGCCATGGGCGGGATCCCCACCGACGTGAACTGCCGGGTGGTGGCGGACGGCGCCAACACGGTCATCCCGGGCCTCTACGCGGCCGGGGAGTGCGCCTGCGTCTCGGTGCACGGCGCGAACCGGCTGGGGACGAACTCCCTGCTGGACCTGGTGGTCTTCGGACGCCGCTCGGGGATCGACATGGCTCGCTTCTGCGCCGAGGCCGAGCTTCCGCCCCTCCCCGCGAACCCCACGGAGCGCGTGGAGGCCACCTTCGCGCGCCTGCTGGCGACGGAGAAGGGGGAGCCCGCCGCGCGGCTCCGCGAGGAGATGCAGGACGTGATGCAGGACCACGTCGGCATCTTCCGTGAGGGGAAGGGGATGGAGCTTGCGCTCGCGAAGGTCCGCGAGCTGCAGGAGCGCTACAAGAACGTGGTGGTGATGGACAAGGGGCGGCGCTTCAACATGGACCTCCTCGAGGCGTGGGAGCTGGGCAACCTCCTGGACCTCGCGGAGGTGACGGCTCTCAGCGCGGTGAACCGCACGGAGAGCCGCGGCGCCCACATGCGCGAGGACTACGAGAAGCGCGACGACGTCAACTGGCTGAAGCACACGCTGGTGAACCGCAGCGACGACGGGAAGCTGGACATCTCGTACAAGCCGGTCACCATCACCAAGTTCCAGCCCAAGGAGAGGGTGTACTGATGGCGCAGACGGCCACAGCCGAGAGGACTGCCGCGGCGGCGCCCGCCCGCCTCTCCACGAGCGGAGCGGCGACGCGCAGGGTGACGCTCCGCATCCTCCGCTTCAACCCGGAGACGGACCGCGAGCCGACCTTCCGCGAGTACACGGTGGACGTGGAGCCCACGGACCGCGTGCTCGACGCGCTGAACCAGGTGAAGTGGTACCAGGACGGCACGGTCACCTACCGGCGCTCCTGCGCCCACGGGGTGTGCGGGTCCGACGCCATGCGCATCAACGGCGTCAACCGCCTGGCGTGCAAGGTGCTGATGAAGGACGTGGGCGACACCGTGACGGTGGAGCCGCTGATGGGCTTCCGCATCATCAAGGACATGGTGGTGGACATGGAGCCGTTCTTCGCGCAGTACCGCTCCGTGCTCCCCTTCCTGATCAACGATTCGCGCCCGCCGGAGCGGGAGCGCCGCCAGTCCATCGACGACCGGGAGCGCTTCGACGACACCACCAAGTGCATCCTCTGCGCGGCGTGCACCACCTCGTGCCCGTCGTTCTGGGCGAACGAGGAGTTCGTCGGGCCGGCGGCGATCGTCAACGCGCACCGCTTCATCTTCGACTCGCGCGACGAGGGTGCGCCGGAGCGGCTGGACATCCTCAACGACCGCGAGGGCGTGTGGCGCTGCCGCACCATCTTCAACTGCACCGAGGCGTGCCCCCGGGAGATCAAGATCACCCAGGCCATCGGCGAGGTGAAGAAGGCGATCCTGTACAAGCAGTCGACCTGATCTCCTTCCGGGGAGACTGCGAACATGGAGGGGGCCGGTCCCGCGCGGGACCGGCCCCCTTTCGATTCACCTCTCCCGGTACGGTCCGGATCAGGCGGGGACGGAGTCCGACTGCGCCACGTCCTCCGGGAGTTCGCAGGCGTCCGCGGACCCCGTGACGATGGAGAAGTACGCTCCCTGGGGGTCGCGCAGCATGGACCAGCGGCCCACCCCGGGGACGTCCATCGGCTCCACCGGCACCTCCGCTCCCAGCTCCCGGGCGAGCGCCACGCTCCCGTCGCAGTCCTCGACCTGGAAGTGGACCATCCAGCCGGCCGGCATGGCCTCCATCTCACCCGAAAGCGCGTACAGTCCGGCGACCGGACCCCCTTCGTTGAAGAAGGTTGTGTACGCCACGCCTCCCATCTCCTGCGCCTCCGGGGTCCAGCCGAACAACCCCGCGTAGAACTCGCGAGCCCGGTCCACGTCGCTCGTGCCCAGCTCGTTCCAGCAGAAGGAGCCCGGCTCGTCGCGCACCTGGGAGCCCACGTGCCCGCGCGGCTCCCAGAGGCAGAGCGTCGCGCCGGTCGGATCCTGCACCACGGCCATGCGGCCGGCGTCCATGACGTCGAAGGGGGCCATGAGCACCGCGCCCCCCAGCTCACCCGCGCGCGCGGCGGCCTGGTCCGCGCTCTCGACGGTGACGTACGATCCCCAGTGAGTCGGAATCCCCTGCGCCTGCTGCGCCGGTCCCATCTGGTGCATGGCGCCCACCACGTGCGCGCCCTTGCGGAACATGTGGTACACCCCGCCCGGCTCCATCGGGACTTCGTCTACCTCCCAGCCGAAAAGCGAGGTGTAGAACGCGCGCGCTCCGGCCGCGTCCGTGGTGACCAGCTCGGCGTAGGAGAACGTGCCGGGGGGGTAGCGTTCCACGATGCTCATGATCTCTCCGTTGACGGGTTCGGTAGCGGTCCGCGATGCCGGGGCCGGCGGCTCGACGGGCGGCGGTGGCTTTCGTCGGAACCTATCCGTGAACGGATGGTTCGCCAGCCGGTCGTTGGGGACAGGATCGGCGGGCGGGCGCGGGGAGGAAAGAAACGGCGCGGGCCGGCTCAAGAGAGAGCCGGCCCGCGCCTGAAGTACCTCGGAAAGCGTGAGGGTCAGTTCGCCGCGGGCGCTCCTCCGAAGGGAAGACGGTCCGGCATGTCCGCGACCACGTACGCCATCACCGCCATGGCCGCCACGCACTCCGCGAACTCGCGGGGATCCAGCTTGTCCATGGTGTCGGCCTCGGTGTGGTGGTACCAGAAGTACTCCGTCTCGTCCACGTTCAGCCCCATCCCCGGAACTCCAAGCGCCATGATGGGCCCGATGTCGGCCCCGCCGCCGCCGCGGACGATGTTCCCCGCGTCAATGCGGTCCAGGAGCGACCCCACCTGCTGGACCAGAGCGTACGCGGAGTCGGTCCCGGAGAAGCCGAAGCCCTGCGGCTTGAAGACCCCCGCGTCGGATTCCATCGCGAGGACGTGGTTGGGTAGCTCGGCGCGGTGGGCGTCGCGGTACGCGTTCCCGCCGCGGAGGCCGTTCTCCTCGTTGGTCCACAGGACCACACGCACCGTGCGTCGCGGGCGGAGCCCCAGCTCCTTCATCAGCCGCACCGCCTCCCAGGCGGCTACGCTCCCGCCCGCGTCGTCCATCGCACCCTGGCCCACGTCCCACGAGTCGATGTGGCCGCCGAGCACCACCACCTCATCGGGGCGCTCGCTCCCGCGAATCTCCGCGACCACGTTGCGCGACTGCGCGTCCGGCAGCGTGCGGGCGCTCATCTTCAGCGTCACCCTCGGGCGCTCGCCGCTCTCCTGCAGCCGGTGGAGCAGCATCGCGTCCTCCACGGTGATCGCGGCGTGGGGGATCCTCGTCACCGCGCTGTCGTAGCGCATCCCTCCCGTGTGGGGCGTCTGCATGGAGAACGGCGTAACGGAGCGGACCAGGCTGGCGACCGCGCCCACCTTCGCGGCCTCGATCGCGCCGCTGCTCCGGTAGCGGACCGTCTCCCCGTAGGTGGTGAAGGGGACGTCGTAGACGACGATCCGGCCCCGCGCCTCGGCGGCACGGCTCGCCAGCTCCTCGAAGCTCCCCACCACCAGCACCTCGGCGGTGATCCCCTCCGGGGGCGTCGCGATGCTCCCCCCGAGCCCCAGCATCGGGAGCTTCTGCCGCCGCGGCGCCACCATCTCCGCGGACTCCTCGCCCCGGACCCAGTGCGGCACCATCACGGGCTCGCCGCGGACGTTCTCCAGCCCGTCCTTCTTCATCTCGGCGAGGATCCAGTCGATGGCGTCCTCCAGGCTCTGCGAGCCGCTGAAGCGCGGCCCGAAGCGGTCCACCAGGACGTTGAGCCGCCGCCACGCGAAGCTGTCCGCGAGCGCGCGGTCGATCAGGCTGTCGGCGCGCTGCCGGTACGCCGCGGCCACAGGGCCGGGCTGGGCCGGAGAGGCGGGCGCCTGTTGCGCGAGCGCGGAGAGCGGGGCGGCGGACGCGGCCAGCGTCGCGGCCAGGGTCAGGGAGAACGCGGTTCTCTTCATGGCGACGGGGAGGCAGGACGGACGTGTGGGACGTGAGCGCCTCAACATAGGATCCGGTCCCGTTCTCCGCCAACCTGGACGACTTCCGGCCGCGGCTGCGGCGCGATCACGCAGACCCGCTGCTTCGCGTGGACGTGGGGCTCCAGGCTGCGGATCCGCTCCACCATGGCCCGGGTGGCCTCCTTGCCGCGCGGGACGAGGAGCACTCCCCTGCTCGTGCGGACGTCCTCCGCGAGCACCATCCCGGGGCGGATGGCGCGCAGGTCGACCTCCATCACCGTTCCCTGCAGCGACCCGTCTCCCCGCAGCCGCGACAGGTGGTCGAGGAGATCGGGGTCGTAGCGCCCCGCGTGGCCGCGGAGCGCCTCGATCGCCCGGGCCCCGTGCAGGCGGCGCGCCTCCAGGACGACGAAGTCGGTGGCGAGCTTCAGGATCCGCGCGCCCAGGGGGATTTCCTTCCCCACCGGCCCCGGAGCCAAGGCGCCGCTCCCGTCGAAGTGGCGCCGGTGAAGGGCGAGGATCTCTCGGACCCGGTCCATCTCCGGGAGGTTCGCCACCACCTGGCTGGCGATCTCGGGGAGGTGGTCCAGGGTGTAGCTCTCCGACGGGGTAAGCAGGTCGCCCTGGGCGAGCTTCTCCTCGATGCGGGCGGGGATTGCGAGCGCCCCGAGCTGCGACAGGGCGGCGGCCACCTCGACGTGCCAGGGCGCCTCCATTCCGATCTCCTCGGCGATCTCCAGCGCGAGGACGCGGATGCGCGCGGCCCGTCGCGACGCAGCGGGCCGGATGAGCGCCAGCACGTCGCCCAGGGCGCGGAGGCTCCCCTCCCGGGTCGCCTCCAGGAGGGTCCGCTCGGCAATGGTCTTCCGGTTCTGCTCGACCGCGGCGTCGATCGTTTCCAGGAGGAGCCTGGAGGGGCAGGGCTTGGTGAGGAAGCGGAAGATCGCCCCGTCGTTCACCGCCGCGATCGCGGAGGCCACGTCCGCCTGCCCCGTCAGTAGGATCCGGACCGTGTCGGGCGCCAGCTCCCGCACCCAGGCGAGGAAGTTGACGCCGTCGCTCCCCGGCATGCGGAGGTCGGAGATCACCAGCGCGAACGGAGGCCCCTCCTCGACCGCGCGGAGCCCGGCGTTCGGCCCGACGGCGGTCGTCACGTCGAAGCGTTTCCGGAGCGTCCTGAGGAGGGCGTCGAGAACGCCCGGTTCGTCATCGACGCACAGAACACGGGGAAAGTCGGGTAGGGTCATCTCCGCTTTCCCTGAAAGGGAACGGCCCAGGCCACCGGCGAAGGGCTCAAAGTGCTACATGGCATCGACATGCGCATTATTAATTGGAAGAAAAGGCGCGGAGAACCTTCCTGGAAGGGGTTTCGACCGGTCCCGTCTACAACTTTAATGTCCAGAAATATGTGATGCCCGTCGGCGCGTCGGCCGCCAGCGCGAAGCCCCCGGTTGCGTCACGCATCCGAGGGCTTCGTCCTGGGTCACGCCGGCGTGGGACCCTGCTCAGGCGAGCCCAGCAGGCGGACGCTCACCGCCTGCACGATGAGCTGGCGCGAGCGCTCCGCGATCTCGTCGAGCGAGGGAGTGTGGGCGAACATCTGCCGCGCCCGCTCCTTCAGCTCGTCCACGGTGGGGACGTGCGGGAGGTGAACCTCCGCCCAGGCGGTCCCGGCCTCGGTCCGCGCGGCCTGGAGCCGTGCGCGCAGCTCATCCAGCTCGGGCAGGTGCGCCCACGCGGCGCGCACCTGCTCGCTGATGGCGTCCGCGGAAAAGGTGTCGGCGAGCTGCCGGGCCACCTTCTCGACGACCGCCCGGCCGGCGCGGCGCTCGCCGGTGACCACGTGGGCGGGCGGGTCGCGAAGCTCGTACACCACCCCGATCCACGACAGCGCCCTGAGGACGTAGTACGTCGGGTCGATCTCCCACCAGCGGAACCCCTGCCGGGTGGAACTCATGTAGTAGTGGTGGTTGTTGTGCCACCCTTCGCCCAGGGTGATGAGCGCCAGCCACCAGTTGTTGCGGGAGTCGTCGCCGGTGAGGTAGCGCTGCTTCCCCACCACGTGCGCCAGCGAGTTGATGGCGAAGGTGCAGTGATAGAGGATGACCGTGCTGAGGAAGAAGCCCACGAAGAGCCCCTCCCACCCGCCGAAGAGCCAGCACGCCACTCCGAGCAGCGTCGCCGGGAGGTACTTGTGCCGGTCGATCCACACCAACTCCGGGAACTTCGTGAGGTCGCCGATGTTGGAGTAGTCCGCCTCGCCCCGCTTCACGGAAAAGATCCACCCCACGTGCGAGAAGAAGAACCCGGCGTGGCGGGGGGAGTGCACGTCCTCCGGCGTGTCCGCGTGCCTGTGGTGGTCGCGGTGCTTGGAAGCCCACCAGAGGATCCCCTGCTGCGCCGAGGTCTGGCAGAGGACGGCCAGCAGGAACTGCCCCACCCGGCTCGTCCTGTACGAGCGGTGGGAGAAGTAGCGGTGGTATCCCGCCGTTACCCCGAACATCCGGACCCCGTACAGGGCCCCGCAGAGGGCCAGCGACCACGCCGAGACGCCCGTCCACAGGATGCCGAAGCACGCCAGGTGCAGGAGGACGAAGGGGATCGCCGAGGGATAGATGATGTCGTCGTGGTGCTCGTGCGCGTGGTGCTCGTGTGACAAGTTCGGACCTCGGCCAGCGGGAACGGAGCCGCGCGGGGCGGCGTGCGAGGCGACGAATCTAACGGAAGCCGTTGTCGCGCAGTAAGGTTCGGGGGCGCGAGGGCGGACAGCCTGTGCGCGGGATGCGGGCCGGACGGAGAGGGAGGGCGCGGGTTCCGGGTGCAGGCGCGGCCGGGGCGTGCGGACCCAACCTCCCCGTTCCGTGTACAGGCAGCCGCGACCCGACCCGTCCTCTTCGTGAACTTCTCTCGATCCTGATGGCCCTCGACGCCCCGCAAGCCGACCCCTCCGCCGATCCGCTCGACCTTGCACGCGAGGTCCTGCACCGGTGCTGGGGGTATCCGGACTTCCGGCCGGGGCAGGACCAGGCCATCCGCAACGTCCTCTCGGGGCGCGACTCGCTCACGGTGATGCCCACCGGGGGAGGGAAGTCGCTCTGCTACCAGGTCCCGGCGATGATGCTCCCGGGTGTGACCCTCGTGGTCTCCCCGCTCATCTCGCTGATGAAGGACCAGGTGGACACCCTGGACGCCCGCGGGCTCCCCGCCACCTTCATCAACTCCACGCTCACCGGGAGCGAGATGGCCGCGCGGCTCAACGCCGCCGAGCGGGGGGAGTACAAGCTGCTGTACGTGGCGCCCGAGCGGTTCGACGCGGAGAGCTTCCAGGACCGCCTCGCGCGCCTCGACGTGTCGCTCCTCGCGGTGGACGAGGCGCACTGCGTCTCCGAGTGGGGTCACGACTTCCGACCCTCGTACCTGCGCCTCGGCCGGGTCCGCGACGCGCTGGGCCGCCCGCCGATCGCGGCGCTCACGGCCACGGCCACCGAGGAGGTGCGGAGGGACATCGTCCGCCAGCTCGACCTGCGCGACCCGGAGGAGCTGGTCACCGGCTTCGACCGCCGCAACCTTAACTGGCACGTCCTCCGCGCGAAGAACGACTCCGAGAAGGACCGGCTCCTGCTGAAGCTGCTCCGGGGGCGCGAGGGCTCCGCCATCGTGTACGCCTCCACCCGGAAGAGCGTGGACGCGCTCACCTCGCTCCTCAACGGTGTCGGCGTCCGCGCCGTGGGGTACCACGCGGGACTGGTGGACGGGGAGCGGAAGCGGATCCAGGAACAGTTCATGAAGGGCGAGGTCCCCGTGGTGGTCGCCACCAACGCCTTCGGAATGGGGATCGACAAGTCGGACGTGCGGATCGTCGTCCACTACAACATGCCCGGCAACCTGGAGGCGTACTACCAGGAGGCGGGGCGCGCCGGGCGGGACGGGGGGGCTTCCGAGTGCGTACTGCTCCACGCCTACCCGGACCGATTCACCCACGAGTTCTTCATCGACCAGAGCAACCCGCCGCGGAAGGTGGTGGAAGAGGTGATGCGCGGCCTGCGGAACGGGATGGACTCGTCCGGGCTCTTCTCCGTCCCCATCCCCGAGTTCGCGAACACCTTCCCCGGGATGAAGGGCGACCGGCAGGTGTACTCGGCGCTCCGGATCCTCCAGGACTACGGGCTGGTCCGGCAGAGCCCCGCCGGCTCCGCCTCGCTGCGGGTGCGCCTGATCGCCACCCCGAAGCGGATCACCCGCGAGCTGGGTGCGAGCCGCGACGCCGAGCTTGCGCTCCTGCGCCAGCTCTGGAAGGTCGGAGGAGGCGAGGCCGTGTACCGCGGGGTCGACCTGGAGTGGCGCGACCTGGGGCCGCGGAACCGTGTGGCCGGCCTCCTGGACTCCCTGGAGGCGGAGGGGTTCGTGGAGTGGAGCGCCTGGAGCGGGGAAGGGGTCGTGGTGCTCGACCGCTCGACCCCCGTGCAGCGCCTCGCCATCGACTGGCACGGGCTGGAGGCGAAGAAGAAGCGCGACACCCGCAAGCTGCAGGAGATGCAGCGCTACGCCTACCACGAGGGGTGCAGGCGGGGGTTCATCCTGCGGTACTTCGGCGACGCGGCCGCGATGGACTCCTGCGGCGCCTGCGACAACTGCGTCCGGGGGAGCGGGGGGAGCGTCCTGCCTTCGGGCGCCTCCGCGGCGGCGAGCGAGCCCCGCGTTCGCGCCTCCGCCGCGGAAGAGGCTCCGCCGTCCGAGGCCGAGGAGACTCTGTTCGCCGAGCTGCGCGAGGTCCGCAAGAAGGTGGCGCTGCGCGCGGGGATCCCGCCGTACTTCGTCTTCCCGGACTCGGTGCTCCGTGCCTTCGCCGCGCGCTGCCCCGCCACCCCGGAAGACATGCTCGCCGTGACGGGCGTGGGCGCCAAGACGCTGGAGAAGTACGGACAGCCGTTCCTGGAGGTGCTCGTGCGGCACGCGCCGGAACGCACCGCGGGGATGGAGCCCGGCGCGGAGCCGGAGCCGAGGGCCCGAACGCGGGCCAGGCGGCGGGAGGAGCGTCCCGGCCCGGCGAATGCACGGGAAGCGGAGCTGTACGCGCGGCTGCGCTCGCTTCGCACCGAGCTGGCGCGGGAGGCGAAACTTCCACCGTACTGCGTCTTCGCGGACCGGACGCTGGTGGAGCTTGCGAGGCTTGCGCCGCGCGACGAGGCCGAGATGCTGGAGGTGCCCGGGATCGGGCCCGCCAAGATGGAGCAGTACGGCGAAGCCTTCCTTAAGGCCATCCGGGAAGCTGCGGGGGAAGCCGGCGAGGCGCGGGTCTAGCGGACGCCCGCGATCCGTCACTTTCCGGGCGGCTTCCGCGGGCTTAGATTCCACCGTTTTTCGCGTGCGACCCGTCGCCCCACAACGGACGATCATGGAACGCTACTTCGACGAAAACCACCTGATGATCCGGGACATGGTCCGCGATTTCGCCCAGAACGAGATCGCGCCCGTGGCCGGAGAGCTGGACCAGACTTCAGAGTTTCCCTGGGACAACGTCAAGAAGATGTCCGAGCTGGGCCTCTTCGGGGTCCCGTGGCCCGAGGAGCTGGGTGGAACCGGGATGGACGGCATCGCGTACATGATCGTCATCCACGAGCTGGCGAAGGTGGATGCGTCGCACGCGATCACGGTTTCCGCGCACACCACCCTCGGCACCTCTCCCATCGTCAACTTCGGCACGGAATCGCAGAAGGAGCGGTTCGTGCCCCTCCTCGCCTCCGGGCAGGTGCTCGGAGGCTTCGGGCTCACCGAGCCGGGCGCCGGGTCGGACGCGGGGGGGACGCAGACCTTCGCGGAGAAGACGGACGGCGGGTGGATCCTGAACGGGAGCAAGATCTTCATCACCCACGCCGGAGTCGGCGAGGTGTTCGTCGCCACCGCCGTCACCGACCGGGAGAAGGGGAACAAGGGGATCACCTCCTTCATCGTCGCCAAGCCCACGACCGACCTGGAGAAGGCGCGCGAGCTGGGGATCGGCCACTCGGACGACCTCCCGTTCACCGAGGGGGTCCGGGCGGGGAAGAAGGAGGACAAGATGGGGTGGCGGGCCTCCGACACTCGCGAACTCATCCTGGAGAACGCCTTCGTGCCGGACGAGAACGTCCTGGGCGAGGTGGGGATGGGCTTCATCAACTTCATGAAGACCCTGGACGCGGGGCGCATCGGAATCGCCGCGCTCTCGCTGGGGATCGCCGAGGGGGCCTTCGAGCAGGCCGTACGCTACGCCAACGAGCGGAAGCAGTTCGGCCGGGCGATCACCGAGTTCCAGGGAATCCAGTTCATGCTGGCCGACATGGCGATGGAGATCGAGGCCGCGAAGCACCTCGTCTACCACGCCGCATGGCTGAAGGAGCAGGGCCGGCCGTACACCAAGGAGGCCGCCATGGCGAAGCTCTTCGCTTCGGAACTCGCCATGCGCGCAACCACCAAGGCCGTGCAGATCCACGGCGGATACGGCTACACCAAGGAATACCCGGTCGAGCGGATGATGCGCGACGCGAAGATCTGCGAGATCGGGGAGGGGACGAGCGAGATCCAGAGGCTGGTGATCGCCCGGAACATCCTGAAGGAACTCACTCACTGAGAACCCGCCGGGTGCCGCACCGGCCCCCGGGGGAACGCCGCTCTCCTGTCCGCACGCCACCGCTTCGCGGCGGGGCACACGGTGCGGGCGGAGAGGCGACGTTCGCCCCGGTCCGGGGCACCCCGAGTTGGCGACGTGCCGACCGGCGGGACGTGTGCCGCGCCCACGAAGGTGGGCGCACGGAAGCAGGTTTCAGATGCGAACAACCAAGGTGCGGCGGTCGCCCCAGGGCGACCGTCCGGGGCTCTCGCGCGCGGAGCGGCAGTGCCGCCCGGCGTACCTCCCGGAAGAGGAGGCTGCGTGAAGCGTGAGATCCTGATGAACACGACCGCGAAGGAGACGCGGGTCGCGATCCTCGAGGACGAAGTTCTCGTCGAGCTGATGGTGGACCGGCCGGACGCCGGCCGGATGGTGGGCGACATCTACCTGGGGAAGGTGGATGCGGTGCTCCCCGGCATCCAGGCCGCCTTCGTCGACATCGGCACGGAGAAGGCCGCCTTCCTCCACGTTTCCGACGTGGCGCAGGAGGAGGACGGAAACGGCGGCGACGACGAGGACGACGACGACGGGGACCGCAGGCGCTCCCGCCGCTACCCGCCCATTCAGGACATCGTCAAGAAGGGGCAGGAGGTGCTGGTGCAGGTCTCCAAGGAGCCCATCGGGACCAAGGGGCCGCGCGTCACCGCGCACGTCTCCCTTCCCGGGCGTTTCCTGGTGTACATGCCCGGCTCCGACCACGTCGGCGTCTCGCGGAAGATCGAAGACCGCGAGGAGCGCGCCCGGCTGCGCGCCCTGGCGAGGGAGATCCTCCCCGAGGGCGCGGGGGGCGTCATCGTCCGCACCGTCGGCGAGGAGCTTACGCAGGAGACCTTCGCCCGCGAGCTGAAGTCCCTCATGGGGACGTGGAAGCAGATCAAGCGGCGGGCCGGCCGCGGCCGCGCGCCCGCGCCGGTTCACCGCGAGGCGAAGCTGACGGCGGGGATCATCCGCGACCTCTTCTCCCAGAAGGTGGACTCGCTGACGGTGGACAGCCGCGAAGTGCACGCGGAGGTCTGCAAGTACCTGGAGTCGGTGGACCCTTCGCTCGTGGAGCGGGTCCACCTGTACCAGGAGCCGGTCCCGCTCTTCGACGCCATGGGGATCGAGAAGGCGATCCAGGAGGCGTTCCAGCGCAAGGTGAACCTCCCCTCGGGCGGCTACATCATCATCGAGCCCACCGAGGCGCTGGTCTCCATCGACGTCAACACCGGGCGCTACACCGGGAAGAAGGACCCGGAGAAGACGATCCTCAAGACCAACCTGGACGCGGCCAAGGAGATCGCCCGCCAGATCCGGCTCCGCGACACGGGCGGGATCATCGTCTGCGACTTCATCGACATGGAGTCGAAGCAGAACCGCGAGCGGGTCCTCCAGGAGTTGCGCACCCACCTGGCCCGCGACCGCGCCCGCACCAAGGCGTTCCAGGTGTCGGAGCTGGGGCTGATCGAGATGACCCGGCAGCGCGTCCGTCAGTCGCTCTACCAGTCGCAGACCGAGGCGTGCCCCTGCTGCTCCGGCACCGGGCGGATCTTCACGCCGGAGACCATCGTCCGGAGGATCGAGCGGGCGGCGCGCCGCGTCGCCATCGAGGGGAAGGAGCGCTCGCTCGTCGTGCGCGTCCACCCGGAGGTCGCCCTCTACGTGATCGAGGAGGAGCGCGACTTCGTGAAGCGGCTGGAGCGGGAGACCCGGCTGAAGATCGTGCTCCGCGACGACCCGCTGATGAAGCAGGACGAGTACCGGATCGTTTCGGGCGCGGCGGGGCAGGATCTTACCCCCAAATACGCCCTCGGGTAGCTGTACGGCCGCTGAAACGGGCGCAGCTCTGCGTTGCACGCCTGCGGGCTCCCTGCGGCGTACATAAAGTACGCCTCAGTCGCTCCTCGGCGCGCGCCTTGATCTGCATCCCGTTTGAGCGGCCTCGGTTCCGGTGCGGGATGAACGGCGAACGGAAGTGATGCCGAGGCCGGGGAATTGTGGGATGCCCACCGGGAGGTGGGGGGAGGTTCCGCAGGAGGGCGTATGTGTGAGCCCTCTCCGCAGCCCCGGATCTCTCCACCGGCCGGGCGAGTTACGCACCTCCGGAGGAGCCTCCCCCCGCCGACCCCCCACGCGCGACTGCTCGTTTGGGAATAATTCGGTCAGGACGGGGCTTCCGGGTTGACAGGAGCGCGGTTACGGCTGATATTAGGGGCTTGCATTTGTTTCGGTTATCGTCCGAATCACGGGAGTCCAACCACCATGTACGCCATCATCCGCACCGGCGGCAAGCAGTTCCGGGCCGAGCCGGGTAAGACGCTTCGCATCCCGTCCGTCGACATCGAGCCGGGCCAGTCCCTCCGCTTCGAGGACATCCTCCTCGGGGCCGACGGTGATCAGGTCAAGGTCGGTGCCCCCCTGGTTTCCGGTGCGGCGGTGACGGCAGAGGTGCTTCGCCACGGCAAGGGCGAGAAGATCATCATCTTCAAGCACAAGCGGCGCAAGAACTACCGGCGCAAGCAGGGACATCGGCAGAAGTTCACCGAGGTCCGCGTCAACGAGATCAACCTGGGCTAAGGAGACCGGCCATGGCACATAAGAAGGGCGGCGGCTCTACCCGCAACGGCCGCGATTCGAACGCTCAGCGCCTGGGCGTGAAGAAGTTCGGCGGCGAGTTCGTCCGCGCCGGCAACATCATCATGCGCCAGCGCGGCACCAAGCTCCACCCCGGCGACAACGTCGGGATCGGGAGCGACGACACCCTCTTCTCGCTGGTCGACGGCCACGTGCAGTTCGGCCGCTTCGACAAGAAGCGCAAGAAGGTTTCGGTGATCCCCCTCAACCTCGTCGAGGCCGACGAGGTCGAAGCCCCGGTCGACGTCGCGGCCGACTGAGGCACGCGCGACACCGGTCGTAAGGAGGCGCCCCGGCTCATGCCGGGGCGCCTTTTTCATTCCTCCGGACCGGCGGCGAGGATCCTGCATGCACTGCCGCCCCCGGAAACGGGCTCCACGAACCGGAGGAATCATGAACGAGCCGAACGAGCGGGCGGCGTGGCCGCCCCGGTCCCCCACCGACTTCCCCCTGGTGGGGCGCCTTCCGCCGTACGTCTTCTCCCGGATCAACGACGAGAAGCGCGCGCGCATCGACGCGGGCGAGGACGTCATCGACCTGGGGATGGGAAATCCCGACCTCCGCACGCCGGCGCACATCGTCGACGAGCTGGTCGCCCACGCGGCGGACGGGAAGCATCACCGCTACAGCGCCTCCCGGGGCATCTACGGGCTCCGCGACGCCATCGCCGAGCACTATGCCCACCGCTACGGGGTGCGCCTGGACGCGGAGACGGAGACCGTGGTGACCATCGGGGCGAAGGAGGGAATCGCCCACCTGATGCTCGCCATCCTGGCGCGCGGCGACACCGTGCTCGTTCCCGCCCCGGCGTATCCCATCCACACCTACTCGGTGATCTTCGCGGGGGGAAACGTCCGCACCCTCCCTCTCCAGGGCGACGGGCAGGGGCGGCTGGACGGGGAAGCGCTCCTGGGCTCCGTGGAGGAGGCGTGCCGGTCCGCCACTCCGGGGCCGAAGGCGCTCGTCCTCTCCTTTCCGAACAACCCTACCACCCTGACGGCCGACCGACCCTTCTTCGAGCGCGCGGTGGAACTCTGCCGCAGGGAGCGGATCCTCCTGGTCCACGACTTCGCTTACGCCGACTTCGGCTTCGAAGGCGATCCCCCCCCCAGCCTGATGCAGGTTCCGGGAGCGAAGGAGATCGGGGTGGAGTTCTTCTCCATGTCCAAGTCGTACTGCATGGCCGGGTGGCGCGTGGGCTTCTGCGTCGGGAACCCGGCGATGGTCCAGGCGCTCACCCGGATCAAGAGCTACCTCGACTACGGGATCTTCCAGCCCATCCAGATCGCCGCGGTACACGCGCTGCGGGCGGAGCAGGAGTGCGTGGCGGAGACTCGGGAGACGTACCGGAGCCGCCGGGACGCCCTCGTGGATGCCCTCCGGGAAGCGGGGTGGGAGATCCCTCCGCCGCGGGCGACGATGTTCGTGTGGGCGCCCGTCCCGGAGCCGTACCGGGCGATGGGGTCGGTGGACTTCGCGCGGCTCCTGCTCCGAGACGCGGGAGTGGTGGTCTCCCCCGGTGTAGGGTTCGGTCCGGAGGGCGAGGGATTCGTCCGCTTCGCGCTGATCGAGCCCGAGGGGCGCCTGCGCGAGGCCGCCGCGCGGGTCGGGGCCGTCCTGCGGGCCGGGGCTCCCTCCCGCGCCTAACACTCTACCACATCGGCTGCAAATGTGTTAAATTGTTATTTGATAAATAGATAGAAAGGGCTCTGGTGGCTCGGTCCGTTTCCGCACGTCCCGACCGTCCGGAGCATCGCCGCATGTCATAGACCCCGAGCTGGAGGATACCTGATGCGATCCATATTCCGTCGCACGCCGCTCCGGGCGCTTCCCGCTCTCGCGTCCGTCACCCTCCTGGGAGCCTTCGCGCCCCCGACCGTCCCGGGCAGCGAGCTTCCCGTGGGCGACGAGGCGGTCCGCACGGCGCCGGTCAACCCTGGAACTCCCGCCGTGTCCAACCCGTTCCGTGGCGACCTGTCGCGACACGTGGTGGTGATTTCGATCGACGGGCTCCGGCCGGACGCCATCGCGAAGTTCGACGCGAAGACGCTGCAGAGGCTGATGAGCGAGGGGAGTTACACGCTCCGGGCGCGCACCATCATGCCGAGCCGGACCCTCCCGTCCCACACCTCCATGCTCACGGGCGTGGAGCCGGAGGACCACGGGATCACCTGGAACTCGGACCAGACGGACACGCACGGGACGGTGTCGGTCCCCACGATCTTCTCCGTGGCGCACGAGCACGGGCTCAAGACGGCGGCGTTCTTCAGCAAGACCAAGTTCCACCACCTGGAGATCCCGCAGTCGCTGAACCACGTGCAGTCTCCGCAGTCCGGGAAGTTCTCCGCGTCGACGACGGTGAGACACGTCCGCGACCACCTGGCGACGGAGAAGCCGAACCTGATGTTCGTCCACATCGGCGAGCCCGACTACGCGGGGCACGTCTGGAGCTGGATGAGCTGGATGTACGGGCGCGCCGTGAACAAGGCGGACGACGCCGTGGCGTCGATCCTCGAGGCCTCGGACGAGGCGTTCGGCGAGGGGAACTACACGGTGATCGTGACCGCGGACCACGGAGGCCACGGGTGGACGCACGGCAGCTCCGATTCGCGCGACGTGACCATCCCCTGGATCACCTGGGGGAAGGGAGTTCGCGGAGGGACGCAGCTCGCCGGGGACGTCCGCACCATGGACACGGCGGCGACCGCCCTCTGGCTGCTGGGGGTCTCCAACCGGTCGGCGGCCGACGGCCTCGCCGTGGCGCACGCCTTCAGCAGCCAGCCCTCAGAGGCCAGGTCGGGCGCGCTCGCCGGAGATTGAGTCTCCCGACTCCGGGAGGGTGAGCGGGCGGAACCGGCCCCGCCGCAGCGATGCGGCGGGGCCGGTTCCGTTTGCGGTGCGGATCCCACGCGGCCCGGGCCGTGCGGTCCCATTTCCGGCGCGGGAGCGGTCCACCCGGCGAGGGAGGAGGCGATGCGAATGGTGGTCTTCAGCACGAAGTCGTACGACCGGACTTCGTTCACCGCGGCCAACGTGGAGCGCCGGCACGAGCTTACGTTCCTGGAGCCGCGCCTCACTCCTCAGACCGCTCAGCTCGCCCGGGGCTTTCCGGCGGTGTGCGTCTTCGTGAACGACCAGCTGTCCGCGCCCGTGCTGCGGATGCTCGCCGAGGGAGGCACACGCCTGGTCGCCCTGCGATCGGCCGGGTTCAACCACGTGGACCTGCGCACTGCGGAGGCCCTGGGGATCACCGTCGCCCGGGTCCCCGCGTATTCGCCCTACGCGGTGGCGGAGCACGCGGTGGGGCTGATCCTTTCGCTGGACCGGAAGATCCACCGCGCGTACAACCGGGTGCGGGAGGGGAATTTTTCCCTGGAAGGTCTCCTCGGCTTCGACCTCCACGGCCGCACGGTGGGGATCGTGGGAACGGGAAAGATCGGCTCGGTGTTCGCCCGTATCATGGCCGGGTTCGGGTGCCGGCTGGTGGCCGTGGACCCGGTTCCCCGCCCGGAGGTGGAAGCACTCGGAGCCCGCTACGTCCCGCTCGAAACCCTCTTCGCGGAATCCGACGTGATCGCCCTGCATTGCCCTCTCACGCCCGCGACCCACCATGTCGTTGACGCGGAAGCGCTGGACCGGATGAAGGCGGGGGTGATGCTGATCAACACCGGGCGCGGGGGGCTCGTGGACACCCGGGGAGTGATCGCGGCCCTGAAGTCCGGGAAGATCGGCGCGCTGGGGATGGACGTGTACGAGGAGGAGGCGGAGCTGTTCTACGAGGACCGCTCGTTCGACGTGATCACCGACGACGTGTTCGCGCGGCTTCTCACGTTTCCCAACGTGCTGATCACCGCCCACCAGGGCTTCTTCACCGGGGAGGCGCTGAAGGCCATCGCCGGGACGACGCTGGCGAACCTGGAGGCGTTCGAGCGGGGTGAGGAGCCGGAAGGGCGGGTCCGGGCGGGGTAGGGGGGGCTACGTGCCGGTGCGGGGGAGGGGAGGGAAGCCCTCCGTGGCTCTCCGGAAGCCGAGGATGTCGGCGTCGAAGCGCGCCGGGTCCCGCGCGTACTCCACGGCCCAGGTCTCGAAGGGGGGGAGCCCCAGCACCTCGTATGCGGCGCGGATGCTGCGCTCGGCACGCGAGTAGCGGCTGTGGAAAGAGAACGCCCCCGACGCCTCGTCCGGCGTCGGGGGCGTGCCCCCCTGTGCGCTCCTCTCGCTGAGAAGGAACACCTCCTCCGGGCTCAGTGCCAGGAGGTGCTCGGCGATGCGCGCCGAGCACCAGTCGGTGTAGCGGGTTCTCAGTTCGGTCGGGTCTAAGTTGGGCATGGGGCCGGAGCGGAGCCGGGGTGATCTCCTCCACACTCCCACTATTACGCTCCGAATGCGCCTACGTCAACAGCTTCGGTGCGAGCCGCGTGGGCCCCGCCGCGGAAAGGACGTCGAAGATCTCTCTCCGCAGCACCACGTAGCGGAGCCCCTGGCTGAGAACTTCCGGCTGCTCCCGCTGGAGTTCCTCCACCCGGGCGGCGAGGTCGGAAGGAAGGTCGAGGCTCAGGGTGACTGGACGCAGATCTCCCATCGTGGAATCCCCGGGGCGGTACCGGCACAAGGAGCGATCCGGAGCGCAGGGCGAAGGGGCGAGGCTCCGGGCGGGACGGGTTGATCGTACCCGTGGCCGACTAGTATAGGGACCGACGGCGAGGGAGTCAACCGAAAGAAGGGCGGGATGTAAGTGGTTGTTTGCGAATGGTTTGCGTGTAAGTGATTGGGGTGGCGGGATTTGCCTTTCGGGCAGGCGTCCGGCTCGCTCCCGGGGTCAGCCCGTCGCGCGTCGGGACGCCCCGGCGGGGCGGAGGCGGCCCATGACTTCGCGGGCCAGTGCGAGGTACGCCTGGGCGCCCGCGGAGTCGATCCGGTACGTGAGCACCGGCTTCCCGTAACCCGGGGCCTCCGCAAGCGCGACGTTGCGGGGGATGACCGTGCGGAGTAGCTGGGCGCCGAAGTGGCGCCGGACCTCCTCGGACACCTGCCGCGTGAGCCCCAGGCGCCGGTCTGCCATGGTGAGGAGCACCCCTTCGACCTCCAGCGTCGGGTTCAGGTGCTGACGGACGACCCGGAGCAGGTCGGTGAACTGCGAGAGCCCTTCCAGCGCGAAGTACTCCGCCTGCACCGGAACCAGCACGCGGTCCGCGGCGCTCAGGGCGTTCAGCGTGAGGACCGAGAACGACGGAGAACAGTCGAGAAGGACGTAGTCGTAGAGGCCGCGAACGCCGGCGAGGGCGGCGCGCAGGCGGAGCTGCCAGTCCGGGAGTTCCGGCAGCTCCACCTCGGCTCCGGCCAGCTCGGTGGTGGTGGGCACGACGTCCAGCAGGGGGAGGTGCACGGACCTCGCGATCGCCATCCCCAGGGGCGCCATGTCCAGGAGGACGCTGTACAGCGAGGCGGCAGGATCGTGGGGATCCACGCCCAGGCCGCTGGTGGTGTTCCCCTGCGGGTCGAGGTCGACCACAAGCGTCCGCAGCTCCGCGGCGGCGAGGCTGGCGCCGAGGTTTACGGCGGTGGTGGTCTTGCCGACCCCGCCCTTCTGGTTGGCGATGGCGATGACGTGGGACATTTCGCGGGTTCGGCGCAGGAGGTCGCCGCGGTGTGGGGGCCCGGAGAGGGGGAGCAATGTAGGCGTCCCCGGCCGGGCCCGGCAAGCGTCGCGTGAGGCTTCAGTCCTGCGTCGTGCTTCCCGTCGCCGGCGCCCCCGCCCCATCCTCCGGCTCCAGTTCCCGCAGCTCGGTCCTGACCCGTGCGTACCGCTCCGCCTCGCGCAGGAGCCCCTTTCCGCGCAGGAACTCCTTCAGCATCGCCGCCTCCCGCAACTCGCGGCCCTGCCGCGCCACCGCCGCGCGCAGCAGCTCCAGCTCCCGTCGCGGGTCGCTCCCGCCCTGGCTCCCGGTCTCCACGCCGGGGGCGCCCACCTCCGGGCGCATGCCCACCAGCCTGAACACGCCGTGCGGACGCTCGCCCACGGCTCGCAGTGGGACGATGGCCTCCACCTCCCTCATGAGCCGGCGGTCGCGGCGCGCGTCCGCGAGGTCGTACTCAGCCTGGGCCGCCAGCCAGAACTCGGGTTCGGTCCCGAGGTACCTCGCGAGCCGGAGCGCCGAGTCGGCCGTCACGCCGCGGCGCGCGTTAAGGATCTCGTTCAGTCGCCGGCGCGAGATTCCCAGGCGGATGGCGTGCAGGTCCTGCACTTCGCCGGATCCCTGCAACGCTTCCCTGAGGAGCCGCCCCGGACTCCGGGGAGTGTCGGTATCGGAAAGCACGCTCGTTCCTCGCCGTCGGGGGGTCGGGTTCACCGCGCGGGAGCCGCATTTTTCATGCCCCTCGAAATGTCGTGTTGCCGGATACGTAACGTGTAATTCGTTGTGAGAGGCGTGTTTGCGGGATCTTGAGGCATTGGATTTGCTCGGTCGCGCCGGTGGGGATCCGGGGCGTCCCATCTCGACTGGAATGGATCGGCGGGGGACGGCTGGCATGTGGAGCCCGGATGGCCGATCTTGTGGGCCCCGCGACGACGGACCGACCGCCGGACCCACGGTGCTTCGCTGACGGAATCGGCGGCATCGCACCGTGACGGTAGCGGAGGGGTCGCAGGTGTGGTTGCGGGACGGGTCGAAGGGGCCGGACGACCCGGGGGTGGAGGCGACGACCCGTCCCACCCGGTGCAGCGGAACTTCTCGGAGGAACCCATGAACCGTCCCCGTCCGAACACGGGAATCCCGGCCGCCACCGTCGAGCAGATCGTGGACGCGATCTGGGAGGAGGCGACCCGCCGACCCACGGTCGTCCTCGCGGTAGGGGACGAAGGGTTGCGCGGCGAGATCCGTGGTACGCTCCTCCGCTCGCTCTTCACGGTGGTGGAGCCGCCCGCCGGCGAGCTCCCGATGGAGGTGGCGGGGCTGTTCCCGCCGGACGCGATGGTGGTGGACGTGCGCGACCCGCGGGAGAACGCCTGGGCGACGGTGCGTCGGCTCCGGGACGATCCCCGGACGGAGCGGCTGGGTGTGGTGGCGCTGGTGGCTCAGCCGGAGGAGGCGGACCTGTGGTGGGCGCGGCGGCTGAAGGTGGGACGGCTCCTCCCGGTGCCGTGGGACGGCGACGACCTGCTCCGGGCGGTGGAGGGGGTGATGGTGTCGTGACGCAGCTGGGCCGCGTCAGCGGCCCAGCCACATCCCCGCGGCGAACCCCGCGCCCGCCGCCGCCGCCGACACCAGCAGCACCGCGAGCCACCACCGCCAGTCGATCTGGAGCCTCTTTCTCGCTTCGATCATCCCGTATCGCCGAATTCCGTTGTAGGCCGCCCGGAGGGCAGGGCAGGCCGGCTCCCGCCGGCCCCGCCGGTGGATTATTCCCCTCTACCGCCCCGTGAACTCCGCGGGACGCTTCTCCAGGAAGGCCGCGATTCCCTCCCGCTTGTCGTCGCTCCCGAAGCAGGTGACGAACAGCTCCGTCTCGTAGGCGAGCCCCGACGCCAGCGGCATCTCCGCCGCGGCACGGACCGCCGCCTTCGCCATGCGGAGCGCGACCGGGGACTTCGCGGCGATCCCGCGGGCGAACTCCATCGTCCGTTCGCGAAGCTCCTCGACGGGGTGCACCACGTCCACCAGCCCGATCCGCAGCGCCTCCCCCGCGTCGACGATCTCCCCCGAGAGGATCAGCCGCATCGCCTGGCCGGTGCCGACCACACGAGGGAGCCGCTGCGTCCCCCCGCCTCCCGGGATGATCCCCAGGTTGATCTCCGGCTGCCCGAGCCGCGCCCGGTCCGACGCGATGCGGACGTCGCAGGCCAGCGCCAGCTCGCACCCGCCTCCCAGGCAGAAGCCGTCGATCATGGCGAGGGTGGGCTTCGGGAACGCCGCGATCTCGTCGAAGACGCGACGTCCGGTCATCGCGGCGCGCTGCTCCAGGGGCGTGCGCTCCGCGAACTCGCCGATGTCCGCGCCCGCCACGAACGCCTTTCCGCCCGCGCCCGTGAACACCACCACCCGGACGGCCTCCTCCCCGCGGAGGAAGTCGAGCGCCGTGAGGATGTCACTGCGGACGTGCGCGTTGAGCGCGTTCCGCTTCTCGGGACGGTTGACGGTGACGACGGCCACCGCGCCTTCCACGTCCACGAGGATCGTCTCGTAGCTCACCTTTCGTCCTCCCAGCGGTAGAAGCCCTCGCCCGACTTCTTCCCCAGCTTCCCTTCCGAGACCATGCGCCGCAGGATCTCCGGGGCGCGGTACTGGTCCCCGCCCAGCGTGGAGTGCAGGTAGTCCGCGATCCCCAGCCGCACATCCAGCCCCACGAGGTCCGTGAGCCTCAGCGGTCCCATGGGGTGGTTGTAGCCCAGGACCATGGCCGTGTCGATGTCGTGGGGCGAGGCCACGCCCTGCTCCACCATCCGCATGGCCTCCAGCCCCAGCACCACGCCCAGCCGCGACGAAGCGAACCCCGGCGTGTCCGTGACCACGATGGGCTCCTTGCCGATCGTCCGGGCGAAGGCGAGCGCCGCGTCCAGCGTTTCCCGCGAAGTCTCTCGCCCGCGGACCACCTCCAGCAGCCGCATGACGTGGACGGGGTTGAAAAAGTGCAGCCCCACCACCTTCTCCGGCCGGCTCGTGGCCCGCGCGATCTCCGTGATGCTGAGCGACGACGTGTTGCTCGCCAGGATCGCGTGCGAGGGCGCGTGCTCGTCCACGGCCTCGAAGGTGCGAAGCTTCACCTCCAGCCGCTCCGGCACCGCCTCGATCACCAGGTCCGCGTCGTTCACCGCGTCCCGCAGGTCTCCCGCCTTGTGGAGGTTCCCGACGGCGAGCGCCCGGACCTCGGGCGAGACCTTGCCGCGCTCCACCCCCTTGTCGAGGTTGCGCTTGACCGCCGCCAGCGCAGAGTCCACCTGTCCCGGCTGCGGGTCGTACAGGCTCACTCCCAGCCCCGCCATCGCGCACACCTGCGCGATCCCGTGGCCCATCGTCCCCGCGCCCAGGACGCCGACGCGCTCCAGCTTCTCGTCCACCCGTCTCCCTCCGTCTGAGTCGTCTCGAAAGGCGAACCCCCGAATCCTCACGCCGGCTCCCGCCGCGGCGGCGGCTACTCGCCCCGGAACTCCGGGCGCCGCTTCTCGCGGAAGGCCGCGATCCCCTCCCGGGCGTCCGCGGAGCGGAAGCACCGGAGCTGCGCCTCCTCCTCCCGGGCCATCATTCCCTCCAGGTCGCTCTCGAACGAGCGGGCGAGAGTGGCCTTGGCGGCCGCGAGCGCGAGCGGCGGCTTCGCGGCGTACTCCCTGGCCACCCGCCGCACCTCCGATTCGAACGCCTCCGCTTCGAAGACCCGCTCGAAGAGGCCGATGCGTTCCGCCTCCCCCGCGTCCACCATCCGCCCGCTGTACACCAGCTCCCCGGCGCGCCCCGCGCCCACCAGGCGGGGGAGGAAATACGTGGTCCCCCAGTCCGGGTGGAGGCCGATCCGGTTGAAGGTGAAGCCGATGGAAGCCCGCGACGAGGCGAGGCGCAGGTCGCACGCGAGTGCAAGCGCCGCGCCCGCTCCCGCCGCCGCTCCGTTGATCGCGGCGATCACCGGCTGGCGGAGCGAGCGGACCCGGTGGACCACCCGCATCCCGGCCTCCACGTAGCGCCCGAAGGTGTCCGAGTCGTCTCGATCCAGCAGCTCCGCCATCACCTCCACGTCCGCGCCGGTGCAGAAGCCGCGCCCGGCGCCGGTGACGACGATCACCCGCGTCTCCAGCGAATCACCCGCCGCCTTCAGGGCGTCGTGGAGGTCGTCGCGCATGGAGCCCGCGAAGGCGTTGAGCCGGTCCGGCCGGTTCAGGGTGATCCAGGCGATCCCCTCCTCCCACCGGAGGAGGACCGGTTCCGTACCGCTGGCTGTTTGCGTCATGCCCTTTCCACGATCATGGAAATCCCCTGGCCCACCCCGATGCACATGGACGCCAGCCCGTAGCGGACGTCCCGCCTGCGCATCTCGTGTACGAGCCGGGTGAGGATGCGCGCGCCGGAAGAGCCCAGCGGGTGTCCCAGGGCGACGGCGCCGCCCGTGACGTTCACGATCTCCGGGTCGAGCCCCAGCTCGCGGACGCACGCCACCGACTGGGCCGCGAACGCCTCGTTCAGCTCCACGAGGCCGAGGTCCGCCACCTCCAGCCCGGCGAGGGCGAGCGCCTTCCGGGTCGCGGGCACCGGCCCGATCCCCATGCGGTGAGGCTCCACCCCCGCGACCGCGCTGGCCACGATGCGGGCCAGGGGACGCAGCCCCGCCCGCTCGGCCGCGGCCCCCGACGCCACCAGGAGCGCCGACGCGCCGTCGTTCAGGCCGGATGCGTTCCCGGCCGTCACCGTGCCTCCCTGCTTCCGGAAGGCCGGCCGCAGGGCCGCCAGCGACTCCCCCGTGGTGTCGGCCCGGGGGTGCTCGTCCCGGCCCACCACGACGGGGGCGCCCCTGCGCTGCGGGACCTCCACGGGGACGATCTCGGCGTCGAAGTGCCCGGCCTCGATGGCCGCCGCCGCGCGCCGCTGGCTCGCCAGGGCGAAGGCGTCCTGGTCCTCGCGCGCGACCCCGAACTCCTCCGCGACGATCTCCGCGGTCTCACCCAGGGAGACGGTCCACTCCCCCGGCATCCTCGGGTTCACGAAGCGCCACCCCAGGAGGGAGTCCGCCGACTCCGGGGCGCCGCGCGCGGGAACCTCGGTGGGCTTCAGCGTCACCCAGGGCGCGCGCGACATGCTCTCCACCCCGCCGGCGACGAACAGGTCGCCCTCGCCGGCACGGATCGCGTGGAAGGCCGAGCGAACCGCCTCCAGGCCCGAGCCGCAGAGGCGGTTCACCGTCTGCCCCGCCACGGACACGGGCATCCCGGCAAGGAGCCAGGCCATGCGCGCCACGTTGCGGTTGTCCTCGCCGGCCTGGTTGGCGCACCCGAAGATCACGTCGTCCACCGTGGCCGGGTCGATCCCGGTCCGCTCCACGACGGCCCGGACCACTGTGGCCGCCAGGTCGTCCGGGCGCACGGCGGACAGGGTCCCGCCGAACCGCCCGACCGGGGTGCGGCAGGCGTCGAGGATGAACGCGTCGGTCGCTGCTCGCGCTCCGCTCATCCCAGGTTGACCCACACGCTTTTTACCTGCGTGTAGAGGTCCAGGGCGTACTTCCCCAGCTCCCGCCCGTACCCGGACTGCTTGTACCCGCCGAAGGGGACTCCCACGTCGAGCGCGTGGTACATGTTGATCCACACCGTCCCGGCCCGCAGCGCGTGCGCCACCCGGTGCGCCTTCCCCACGTCGCGCGTCCACACGGCGGCGGCCAGGCCGTACTCCGTGCGGTGGGCGATCTCCAGGGCCTCCTCCACGTCGCGGAAGGTGGTCACCGCCAGCACCGGGCCGAAGATCTCCTCCCGGGCGATGGTCATCTCCGGGGTCACGCGGTCGAAGATGGTGGGGTTGAGGAAGAAGCCCCCGCCTCCGTTCACCTGCGGGCGGTCGCCGCCCAGCACCAGCTCGGCGCCCTCGGCCTTCCCCTTCTCCACGTACGAGAGGACGCGGTCGAGCTGCTCCTGCGAGACGAGCGGCCCCATGCGCGTGGCCTTGTCGAACGGGTCGCCCGGCGTCATCCCTGCGGCGCGCTTCGCCAGCTTCTCCACGAACTCGTCGCGGACGCTCTCCTCCACCAGCAGCCGCGATCCCGCCGTGCATGCCTGGCCGGTGTTGTAGAAGATCGCCATCACGGCGCCCTTCACGGCGGCGTCCAGGTCCGCGTCCGCGAAAACGATGTTGGGGCTCTTGCCGCCCAGCTCCAGCGACACCTTCTTGAGCGATCCCGCCGCCTCGCGCTGGATCAGCTTGCCGACGGCGGTGGACCCCGTGAAGGCGATCTTGTCCACGTCCGGGTGGGCCACGAGCGCCGCGCCGGCCGTCTCTCCGAAGCCCGGCACCACGTTCAGGACACCCGGCGGGAGCCCCGCCTCCTCACCGATACGTGCCAGCTCCAGTGCGGTGAGCGGCGTCTGCTCCGCCGGCTTCAGGACGATGGTATTCCCGCACGCCAGCGCGGGCGCCACCTTCCAGGCCGCCATCTGGAAGGGGTAGTTCCAGGGGATGATCTGTCCGCACACCCCCACCGGCTCCCGGCGGGTGTAGTTCAGGTAGTTGCCGGAGACGGGGATCACCTCGCCTTCGAGCTTGTCCGCCCAGCCGGCGTAGTAGCGGAAGCACTCCGCCGATTCCTTGATGTCGATGGATCGGGCCTCGCGGAACGGCTTGCCGTTGTCGAGCGTTTCCAGCCGGGCCAGCTCGTCCGTCCGCTGGGCGATCAACTCCGCCATGCGGTAGAGGATCCGTCCGCGCTCGCGCGCCGACATCGCCGGCCACTTGCCGCCCTCGAACGCCTCCCGCGCCGCGCGCACCGCGCGGTCCACGTCCTCCGCGCCCGCCTCGGCCACCTCGGTGAGGGGCTTCCCCGTGGCGGGGTTCACGGTCTCGAAGGTCTTCCCTGAGGCGGCGTCGCGCCACTCCCCGCCGATGTAAAGCCTGCCCGGGGCCACCCCGGATTCCAGCTCGGTCGCCATGTGGTCTCTCCAAAGAAGAAAGCGGGGGAGGGTCCGCACGTGCGCGTCCGGCGCGCCGCGGTCCCGCCCCCGTCACTCCCCGCCGGGTGGTTACTTGCCGGAGAACTGCGGCTTACGCTTCTCGACGTACGCGGTCAGCCCTTCCTTCGCGTCCTGCGAGTTGAAGAGGAGCGCCTGCAGCTCCCGCTCCAGCGCCAGCCCCTGCTCCAGCGGCAGCTCGGCGCCGCTCTGGCAGGACCGCTTGATGTTCCCCACGGCGAAGGTGGCCTTGTTGGGCCGGGTGAACTGCGCGGCGTACTCCAGCACCTGATCCAGGAAGGCGGCGCCGGAATCGGCGTCCATGACCCTGTTGACGATCCCAAGGCGCTCCGCCTCCTCGAAGTCGAAGTTGGTCCCCTCGGTCATGATCTGGATGGCCTTCGAGGCGCCCACCAGCTTGGTGAGCCGCTGGGTCCCGCCCGTGCCGGGGAGCACGCCGAGCGCCACTTCCGGAAGCCCCACCTTGCCGGCGCCGCGCCGCGCGATGCGGAGGTCGGCCGCCATGGCGATCTCCAGCCCGCCGCCCACGGTGTGTCCGTTGAGCGCGGCGATCACCAGCTTCGGCGTGTGCTCCAGCCGCAGCAGCGTCTCGTTGGCGTGCAGGCAGAAGTAGTACTTCCAGGTGGGGTCGGCCTTCTGCAGCATGTTGATGTTGGCACCGGCGCAGAAGAACTTCTCGCCCGCGCCGGTGATCACGATCACGTCCACCGACTCGTCGAACCGCGCCCGCAGGATGGCCGCGTCGAGGTCGCGCATCATCTCGTGCGTGTACGTGTTCGCCGGCGGGTCGTCCAGCGTGAAGATCGCGATCCCGTTCCGCACCTCGTAGCGGACCAGCGTCTCGGCGGAGGTGTCGGGGAGTTCGGTCGTTACGGTAGCCATCGTGTCTCCGAGTAGAGGGTTCGATGCTGCGTTCAGGTGTACGACGACCCGTCGGCCTGGGAGCGCCAGATCGAAGGGTTGTTCTCGCCGGGGGCGGCCTCCAGGGCGCCCGCCGGGACTTCGGTCCCGTCCTTGAGGTACCCGCCGAGGAAGAGCCGGCTCATGTGGTCGGCGAGCTGCTCCACCGGGACGTCCTTCCCGGGGCGGTACCAGTTGTAGAGCCAGTTCATCATCCCGAAAAGGGAGAACGTGGCGATCCGCAGGTCGATCCCGTTCCCCGGGCCCAGCTCCTCGAGGATGGACATGGCCCGTTCGGTGAGGCGGCGCTTCCGGGCGTTGACCCGGTTCCTGTACTCCCCGGTGAGGGAGTCCGCCTCGTGGGAGAGCACCTTCATCTCCGCCATGTTGTTGACGAAGTACCGGAGGTGGTTCTCCATCAGGAGGCGGAGCTTGCGGTGTGGGTCCTGGACCCCGTCCAGGAGCCGGTCCAGGGTGTCCTCCAGCGTGCCGAAGGCGTGGTCCTGGATGAGGAAGAGCAGCTCTTCCTTGGAGGTGAAGTAGTAGTAGAGGCCGGACAGGCTCACTCGCGTGGCGCGGGCGATGTCGCGGATGCTCGCCTGGTGATAACCCTTCTCGGCGAAGATCGCGGCCGCGGCACGGAGGATGCTCTCCAGCTTCTCGTCGTAGGCGGAGCGTGCGTCGGTCATGCTTATGGGAAACCCGGTTCGTCGTTCAATCGAACGTCCGATTCAACCTATCCGCGCCTTCGAACAGGTGTCAAGAACGTCCCGCTTGACCGGGTTCGCCCGGGTCCCTAGCTTGACCTTGCCCCCCGCGCCATTCGGCTCCCGAACCCCGCCCGTGCCCATGCGTTCCACCCGCCGGAATGGTCTTCGTGCGTTATTGATCCCCGCGTGCTGCTGCCTGGCCCTGGCCGCGTGCCAGGACGAGGTCACCGGCCCGTCGGCGGCGACGCACCCGGCCGCCGGGAAGACGTGGGTGGCGGTGAGGCCGCCCCGCGGGCTGCCGGACGACCGAACCTGGCTCCCCTTCCTCTCCCCGCGCAAGGGGGAGAGGACCTGGGCCGCGGCGCAGGTGCAGGCGCTCCGGGAGGAGGGGAAGCGCCTCCGGCGCGAGGGCGACCTGGACGGCGCGCTTCGCGCGGAGGAGCAGGCGGCGCGGACGGCCGCGGAAGGGCTCGCGCGGGTTCCCGACCGGGCGACCGTCGGAGCCGCGCTGGACGCGCTGGACGCCTGGGTCCGTGAGGCGGAGGACGCGGTGGAGGGCGCCTCGCTCCCGGACCTCGCGCTCGCGGCGGATACGGTGCGAGCCGCCCACGCCGCCGCCGGGGCCGCGCTCGCCCGGGGTGACACGCTGGCGGCGGTGGCGTCCATTGCGCGAGGGGCGTCCGTGGCGAGGGAGCACGCGCCCGGCGCCGTCGCGCTGCGGATCTTCGCCCGCGCGGAAGCGGTGGTGCGGCGGCACGAGCGGGTGATGCCCGAGCTTCAGGCGGCGCGCGCGGAGCGCCTCCTCCGCTGGGCGCGCGCGGCGGCGCTGGCCGGAGACCCGGAGCGGGCGTTCCGGCGTGCCGTGTACGCGCTGCAGCTCGTGGAGCGGTACGCGGGTGCGTCGCCCGGCGGTTGAGGCGGCGCGCCCGCAGCGTTATATTTTCGGGCGGTTCCCGATGTGCCGGGCTGGCGGAACTGGTAGACGCAAACGACTCAAAATCGTTCGCCGCGAGGCATGGGGGTTCGAGTCCCCCGCCCGGTATCGAGCGCACGACACCCCCGCGGGAACCTTCCGCGGGGGTGTCGTGCTTTTGCGGGACGGGGCCGGAATGGTTGTTGCTATCCGCGGCTCGCGGCAACCATATCCGACCTGAGAGGAGCCGAATGCTGACCCAGGAACAGAGGAACCGGATCGAGCAGCTGCTGCGGCGCGAGCGGGAGGAGGCGCAGGAGGCGCTGGGCCACTTCGAGGAGCGTAGCCAGGACATGCGCGACCGCTCCGGGGAGATCAGCGTCTACCGCTTCCACCTGGCGGACCTCGGCACCGAGGCCCACGAGCAGGAGAAGGAGTTCCTCCTCGCGAGCCAGGAGGGGCGCCGCCTGTACGAGGTCGACGAGGCGCTCCGTCGGCTCTACCGGGAGCCGGAGGCGTTCGGGCGGTGCGAGCGCTGCCAGGGGGAGATCGGGTTCGAGCGGCTGGAAGTGGTCCCACAGGCCCGGTTCTGCATGCGGTGCCAGGAGGAGGTGGAGGCCGTGTAGCTCAGTCGGCCACTCCCTTCAGCAGCGCCTGGAGCGCGTCCCGCGCCCTCATGACCCGCATCTTGAGGGCGCTGACGGACACGTCCAGCATCTCCGCCATCTCCTCGTACGAGTACCCTTCCACGTGCTTGAGGAGGAAGGCCTCGCGTTGCGCGTCCGGGAGGGTGGCGAGTGCCCGCTCCATCATCCGACGGATGCCGGCCCGGTCCGCGCTCAGCGCCGGGTCGTCCGCGGCGGCCGTGGTCGCGGTGTCCTCGCTCAGCGGGACGTTCCGGCTGCGGCGGCTCTTGAGGTGGTCCTTGCAGCGGTTGACGAGGATCCGGAACACCCAGGCCCCGAATCGGGCGGGGTCCTGGCAGGCGGAAAGGCTGGTGTATGCCTTGACGAGGGAGTCCTGGACCAGGTCGGCGGCGAGGTCGCCGTCCTTCACCATGGCCACGGCATAGCGGAAGAGGGAGTCCTGGTAGCGTTCGACCAGGATCGCGTAGCACTCCCGGTCTCCGTCGAGCACTCGGGCGACGAGCAGGGCGTCGGTGTCGGAGGTCACTCGGCGCGGCGGCTTCGGTTGCGGCGCGGACGGGGTTCGCTCCCCGGTCTGGAAGGGGGCGCGCCGACTTGCGACGCCTCCGCACCCCCGCTATACTGACGGACTTTGCGTGGCCCGGACGACGTTGCGGCGGCTCCCGGAAGCCGTCCCCGGGCACGTTCGGACCCGCGAGTTGCGGAACCCATAATCTATCCCAGCAATCGCGATAGAGGAAGCTGCCATGTCCAACGCCGGACTTGAAGGAGTTGTTGTTGCGCAGACGCGTCTCTCCCACATCAACGGTGCCGAGGGAGAGCTGATCTACGCCGGGTACGACATCGACGACCTCGCACGCAACACGACCTTCGAGGAGGTCTGTTACCTTCTCTGGAACGGCGTGCTCCCCGACAGGGAGCAGCTCGAGGAGTTGAAGCGCCAGCTCGCCGCCGAGGCTCCGCTGAGCCCCGAGGTGGTGGACATGCTCCGCCACTATCCGCGGGACGCCGACCCCATGGCCGCGCTTCGCACCGCGGTGTCGGCGCTGGGCATGTTCGACTCCAAGGCCGACGACATCTCGGACGCCGAGGTCCGGCGCAAGGCCGTCCTCCTCACCGCCAAGATGCCGACGCTGATCGCGGCGTTCGACCGCATCCGCAACGGCAAGGAGCCGGTGGAGCCCCGCACCGACCTGGGGATGGCCGCGAACTTCCTCTACATGCTCAACGGCGAGGAAGGAAGCGAGACCCGCGTCCGCACCATGGACGCCGCGCTCATCCTCCATGCCGAGCACGGGATGAACGCCTCGACCTTCTCGGCGCGCGTCACGGCCGGGACGCTCTCCGACGTCTACTCCGCGATCACCTCCGCCGTCGGCACCCTGAAGGGCCCGTCGCACGGCGGCGCGAACGTGGAGGTGATGAACATGCTCCGCGAGATCGACGGCAGCGGCACCGACCCCAAGGAGTGGGTGCGCAACGCCCTCGGGAGCGGGAAGCGGATCATGGGCTTCGGCCACCGCGTCTACAAGGCGACCGATCCCCGCGCGAGCATCCTCCGCGAGCTGGCGGACAAGATCATGGCCGAGGCGGGCGAGACCCACTGGCTCACCCTGTCGGACACGATCCGCGAGGTCATGGCCGAGGAGATGGAGAAGCGCGGCAAGAAAATCTACCCCAACGTGGACTTCTTCTCCGCCTCCGTGTACACCACGCTGGGCATTGGCGAGGACCTGTTCACCTGCGTCTTCGCGATGGCTCGCGTCCCGGGGTGGACCGCCCACCTCTTCGAGCAGTACGCCAACAACCGCCTCATCCGTCCCCAGGGCGAGTACGTCGGGGAGCGCGGGCTGACGGTGAAGCCGATCGACGAGCGCTAAACCACGCGCTGTGATCCGCCCTCCGGGGCGCGGCGGAGACCCCGTTGCGCCCCGGAGGTTTTTCTTATGACCCTGTCGCCGCTCGAACGGGTTTTCAACCGGCGCCGACCGGGTCCCGGCTCACTTCCAACTTCCGATCAGATCATGGCAGAGAACTGGCAGCCGCAGGTGCCCACCGACGGGGAGCGCATCGAGATCCGCGACGGGGAGCTGGTGGTACCGGCCAATCCCATCCTCCCCTTCATCGAGGGCGACGGGACGGGGCCGGACATCTGGGCCGCGTCGCGGCCCGTGTTCGACGCCGCGGTGGAGAAGGCGTACGGGGGAGAGCGCCGGATCCGCTGGATGGAAGTGCTGGCCGGTGAAAAGGCGTTCAACGAGACCGGGAGCTGGCTCCCGGACGCCACACTCGACGCCTTCCGCGAGTTCCGCGTCGGCATCAAGGGCCCGCTGACCACTCCGGTCGGCGGCGGGATCCGCTCTCTCAACGTGGCGCTCCGGCAGATTCTCGACCTCTACGCCTGCCTCCGTCCGGTACGCTGGTTCGAGGGTGTGCCCTCCCCGGTGAAGCGCCCCGACCAGGTGGACATGGTGATCTTCCGCGAGAACACCGAGGACATCTACGCCGGGATCGAGTTCGAGGAGGGGAGCGAGGACGCCCGCCGCTTCTCCGAGCTGCTGGCGGAGAACTTCCCCGAGCGGTTCAAGAAGGTGCGCTTTCCCGAGACCTCCGGGTTCGGCCTCAAGCCGGTCTCGCGCGAGGGGACGGAGCGGCTGGTGCGCGCGGCCATCCGCTACGCGATCCAGCACGGCCGCCGCTCGGTGACGCTGGTGCACAAGGGGAACATCATGAAGTTCACCGAGGGCGCCTTCAAGAACTGGGGCTACGCCCTGGCCGAGAAGGAGTTCGGCGACCAGGTGTTCACCTGGGCGGAGTACGACCGGATCGCGGCGGCGGACGGCGCGGACGCGGCCAACCGGGCGCAGAAGGAGGCCGAGGAGGCCGGCCGGATCGTCGTCAAGGACTCCATCGCCGACGCCTTCCTGCAGCAGATCCTCACCCGGCCGGCGGATTACGACGTCATCGCCACCCTGAACCTGGACGGCGACTACGTCTCGGACGCGCTGGCGGCACAGGTGGGCGGGATCGGGATCGCGCCCGGGGCGAACATCAACTACGCAACCGGGTACGCCATCTTCGAGGCGACGCACGGCACCGCGCCCAAGTACGCCGGGAAGAACATGGTGAACCCGGGCTCGGTGATCCTTTCGGGTGAGATGATGCTCCGCTACCTGGGCTGGACGGAAGCGGCCGACCTGATCGTCCGTGGACTGGAGGGTGCGATTCGCCAGAAGACCGTCACGTACGACTTCGAGCGCCTGATGGACGGGGCGACCAAGGTCTCCACCTCGGAATTCGGCGAGCAGGTCGTTCGCAACATGTAGCCCGCGGAGCCCCGCGCGGATCGCCCGCGCGGGGCTCCCTACCAGGACCGGTCCATGAACGTTTCCGTACGGGGCGCCGCCCCCGCCCGCTTCGCGACACCCCTCCTCGCGGTTCCCGTCCGGACCGACGACGCTTCGTCCCTCCCCCTCCCGGGGCTCGATGCCGCCACCTCCGAGCAGCTGGCGGCGGCTCGCGCGCGGGGCGACTTCACGGGCAAGGAGGGCCAGACCTTCCTCGTCTACCCGGACGCCTCCGCGGGCGGTCCGGAGCGCGTCCTCCTGGTGGGGACGGGGTCGGGCGGGGGCCTCACGCCGGAGCGCCTGCGGCGGGCCGCAGGGACCGCGGCCCGGCAGGCCGTGAAGCTGAGGACGCACCGCTTCGCAGTCTTCCTCCCGGGCGACCTGCTCGCCGGCGTGGCGTTCCCGCGGGAGGATGCGGCACGCGCCCTGGTGGAGGGTGGAGTGCTCGGGGCGTACACGTTCACGGGGATGAAGTCCTCTCCGGAGAACGGCGACCCCCCCGTCGAGGTCGCGGAGATGACCCTCCTCGTGGAGACGGAGGACGCCGCGGAGCCGCTCCGCGAGGCCGCCCGGACGGCGGAGGTCGTCGCGCGCGCGGAGCGCCTCGCCCGCGACCTGGGCAACCTGCCCGGGAACGTGGTCACCCCCGCCTACCTCGCCGAGACGGCGGAGCGGATCGGGCGGGAGCACGGGCTCCGGGTATCGGTGCTCGGCCCGCGGGAGCTGGCGGAGGAGGGGATGCGCGCCCTGCTCGCGGTCTCGGCCGGCTCGGACCAGGAGCCGCGGCTGATCGTGATGGAGCATCTCGGGGGCGCGGAGGGCGAGGCGCCGCTGGTGATCGTGGGGAAGGGGGTCACCTTCGACTCCGGCGGCATCTCCATCAAGCCCGCCGCGAGCATGGAGGAGATGAAGTTCGACATGAGCGGGGCGGGAGCGACCATCGCCGCCCTGCAGGCGATCGCCGAACTCGGCCTCCCGGTGAACGTGGTGGGGATCGTTCCCGCGACCGAGAACCTCCTCTCGGGCTCCGCGATGCGGCCCGGAGACATCGTCCGCACCCACCTCGGGAAGACGGTGGAGGTCGTCAACACCGATGCCGAGGGGCGCCTGATCCTCGCCGACGCCCTCTCGTACGCGCGGCGCTTCGAGCCCGCGGCGGTGGTGGACGCCGCGACGCTGACCGGCGCGTGCGTGGTCGCCCTGGGCCACGTCGCCGCAGCGGTGTTCGGGAACGACGACGGGCTGGCGGCCGAGCTGCTCGCGGCGGCGGAGCGGGCCGGCTCGCGCGCCTGGCAGCTTCCCATGTTCGAGGAGTACCGGGAGCAGATCCGCTCCGAGTACGCGGACATCAAGAACTCCGGCGGCCGGCCGGCGGGATCGATCACCGCCGCCTGGTTCCTCCGCGAGTTCGCGGGGAGCTTCCCCTGGGTCCACCTCGACATCGCCGGGACGGCGTACGGCGAGGGGAAGCTGTCGTACCAGACGCGAGGCTCGACGGGAGTCCCCACGCGCATCTTCGTGGAGTGGGTGCGGGCCCGTTCGGCAGGGGGGCGCTCCGCAGGATGAGCTTTACGCGTCGCGACACCCGGACGGCCGGGGCACGTGGCCTCGCCGCCGGGATCCTGATCCTCCTCGCGCCCGCCGCGCTGGCGGCGCAGAACCCGACCGCGCGTCCGGACACGATCCCGCGCCCCGCGCCCATGGACACCGTCCGGGTCGAGGGTCGGGACACCGCCACGTTCCGCGTCCCCGCGGAGGCGTTGCCCGGGGACACCATCCCCCGGCCCGCGCAGGACACGGTCGTGGTGGATTCCGTCATCCCCGCGCCCCTCCTCCCGCCGTACCCCCAGCCGGACTCCGCGGCGTTCTGGAAGGGGACGTGGGTGTGGAACCGCGCCCAGCTCGACCGCTTCCACGGCCTCTCCCTGCTGGACCTTCTGGTGACCATCCCCGGGGTCGAGATCACCCGGGCCGGCGCGTACGGCCAGCCCGCGGGCGTGTCTCCCTGGGGCCTCGGGGGCGGCCGCATGCGCTTCTTCTACGACGGCTGGGAGGTCGATCCGCTCTCCTCCGCCACCCTCGACCTCCAGTACGTCTCGCTGTCCGAGCTGCAGGAGGTCCGGGTGGAGCGCCGCCTCAACGAGATGAGGGTGGAGCTGTATCCCTTCCTCCTCCCCGATCGGCGTCCGTACTCGCAGATCGAGCTGCTGAGCGGCGACCCGAACACCCGCGCGCTGCGGGGGCTGTTCGCGGCCCCGGTGGGCTCCCGGCAGACGGTGACGGTGGCGTACGACGTCGCCGACACGGAAGGGTTCCGCCGCCAGCAGCCGTTCTCGGTCAGCAACATCTTCGCTCGCTGGAGCTACCTCTTCAACCCGCGGGCGGGGCTGCAGCTCGAGTACCGCACGACCAACTTCACGCGGCAGACCTTCGGCTTCGTGGAAGACGCCGATCGCAGCGCGCTCTGGCTGCGCGGACGCGTCGTGCCGACGAAGGGGCTGACCCTCGAAGCGATGGCCGGACGGAACTGGCGCGAGCCCGAGGACGGCGACCTCTTCCCCCAGCGCCTGGCGAGCGACCAGGGCGTCCTGCGGGGCGTCCTCGAAGGACGCGCAGGGTGGGTGGAGGCGATCGGGCGGGTGCGGAGCGAGCCCGAAGGAGGATTCGCGGTGCCCACCACCTCCCTGGAGCTGCGCGGAGGGGCGAGCGGGGGGAAGTACCTGGCGGTCCAGGGGAGCGCGATCCTGGCCGGCGGCGAGGAGCCGGGCACGGAGCTGGAGGGGAACGTCCGGGTGGGCCCGCAGAACGGCTTGTCCGCCTTCGGTTCGGCCACGGTGGGCACCCGTGGCGTCTCGCTGATCGCCGGGGACTCGATCATAGAGCGGTTCCGGATCCCGTTCGCGAGGGTGGACGTGGACACCTTCCCCGTGTTCGCGACGGTATCACCCCAGCTTTCCGGGTTTCGCGCGGGGGCGGAGTGGGCTCGCCCTGGGACGCTCGTCGGCGCGGCGCTGGTCCGGCTGGACGAGGACTTCGCGGTCCCCTTCGGCCTCCGGTTCGACGATGCGGTGCGTCGCGTCGTCCCCACCGACCCCGCCACGGGAGTGGAAGCCTACGTCTCCGCTCCCCTCTTCCGCCCGTGGCTGCGGCTGGAGGGGTGGTACACCCGCTGGCAGGACACCGGGGGACGGCCGTACCTTCGCCAGGAGGAGGGGCGGGCGGCGCTGGTGTTCCACGACCTTTTCTACACCGGGAACCTGGAGCCCACCTTCCGCGTTGAGGTGCTGGGGCGCGGCTCCGCGCTGATTCCCCTGCCGGAACTTGAGGACACGGAGCGGCCTGCGTTCGTTTACAGCCAGCCGTACACGGTGGTGAACGCGTTCCTCCAGGTCCGGGTCATCGACGTGAGGGCCTTCGTCGTCGTGGAGAACGCCTTCAACGCGCGCGGGACCGCCGACATCCCCGGCCAGGACTTCCCCGGTGCGCGCGTGATCTTCGGCATCCGGTGGAACTTCTGGAACTGAGCGAAGGGCCTCGCCGGGCGCGGCGGACCGCCCGGGATCCGTTGACTTGTCCCGGCGCCCCGGGTAACTTGCGACCCTGCACGGAGGGGCGATGATTCGGAGCATGACCGGGTACGGAGAGGCGGAGCGGGCGGTCCCCGCGGGCCGGCTCCGGGTGGAAGTCCGTACGGTCAACCACCGTTACTTCCACACCACCTTCCGGCTCCCGGCCGCGCTCGCGCGCTGGGAATCGGAGATGCGCGAATGGCTCCGCGCATCCATCTCCCGGGGGCACGCCACCTGCACGGTGCGCGTCGATCCCGAGGGGGAGGCCGCCATCGGGGGCGTGCGCGTCAACGACGAGCGCGTCGCCGCGTACCTCGCCGCCTTCCGCGACCTGAGCGATCGCTTCTCGGTCGCCGGCGCGCCCACGCTCGACCTCCTCGCCCGCTACTCCGACATCTTCGTCCGCGACGCCGCGGTGGAGACGGAGGTCGAGGTCTCGGTGGACGATCTCCGGGCCACGGTGGAGGCGGCCGCAGTCGCCAACGTGAAGATGCGCGAGGACGAGGGGCTGCGCCTCCACGCCGACCTCGAGGAGCGTCTCTCGGCCATGGAGGGGGCGCTCGCCGACGTGCGGGAACGTGCCCCCGAGCGCCTCGTCGCCGAGCGCGACCGTCTCCGCGAGGCGGTCCGGGAGCTGGCAGAGGGCGTGGGCGTGAACGAGGAGCGGCTGGCGCAGGAGATCGCGTACCTGGCGGAACGCTGGGACGTCAACGAGGAGCTGGTGCGCTTCGCTTCCCACATCGCCCTGTTCCGCGAGCTGCTCGCCGCGGACGCAACGGAGCCGGTCGGGAAGCGGCTCTCGTTCCTGGTGCAGGAGATGCATCGGGAGGCCAACACCATCGGCTCCAAGGCCAACGACTCCCGCATCGCGCATCGGGTGGTGGCGATCAAGGAGGAGATCGAGCGGGTTCGCGAGCAGGTGGAGAACGTCGAGTGAGCGCGCAGGCAGGCGGCGGCCTCGCGAGCCGCACGTTCCCCGTGATCCTCTCCGCCCCCTCCGGCGGCGGGAAGACGACGGTGGCCCGGATGCTCGGCCAGCGTCGCGACGACATCGCCTTCTCCGTCTCGGCGACGACCCGCGCGCCGCGGAGTAACGAGCAGGACGGGCGCGACTACTGGTTCGTGGACGGCGACGAGTTCCGCCGCATGGCGGCCGCGGGCGACCTCGTCGAATGGGCGGAGGTCCACGGAAACCTGTACGGGACTCCCCGCCGCAACCTGGACCAGGCGGTCGCGGAGCGGAGGTACCTGATCCTGGACATCGACATCCAGGGAGCGCGGCAGGTACGCGAGCGGGTTCCGGAGGCGGTGCTGATCTTCATCCTTCCTCCGTCCGGCGGGGTCCTCGCCGACCGCCTGCTGGGACGGGGTAGCGAGGACCCGGAGGCGATGCGCCGCCGGCTCTCCAACGCGGGAGACGAGATCGAAGCCGCCGCGGAGTTCGACTACGTGATCACCAACGAAGACCTGGCGACGACGGTGGACGCGGTGGAGACGATCCTCGCGGCCGAGTCGCACCGGGCTTCGCGCATTCCGGGCCTCGACGGCGAGATCCGGAGGCTCCGCGGAGAGGTCTGCGACCTCCTCGACGCCGACGCGGCCCGTACCTGAGCGCCCCACGGGGCACCCTGGACACACCTGAAGCAGGAGCGAGATAGATGAGGGTCGTCACTCCCGGCGCCGCCGCGCGCCACACCGGCAGCAAGTACCTCGGGGTCCTGGTCGCCGCCAAGTACGCCCGCAACCTCAACGAGCTTCGCCGCGGCGAGATCATGGAGGAGGCCTCCATCGGCGGGGAGCCGCGCGAGAAGCTGACGACGATCGCGCTCGAGGAGGTCGCGAGCGGAAGCGTCGACTTCCACCTGACCAAGCGCGTCCGCAACGAAGGCCTCTGACCGGAACGGAGATGCTCCGAGCGTGCGTGGCTTCCCGCGTTGGGGAGCCCTGTTCCGCCCGGCGGCGGGTGGTCTTCGCGACCGCCTGCGCCGGGCCGCTCGCGCCGGGGCGTTCCTGCGGAATTCCAACAATCCGCTAGCCGCATGACCGACGCACGCAGAGCGCGGCGCCCCTTCCCGGGGCGCCGCGTGCTCCTTGGGGTCACGGGCGGGATCGCGGCGTACAAGGCGATCACCGTCGCTCGGGAACTCACCCTCGCGGGGGCCGAGGTGGACGTGGTGTTCACCGGGAACGCCCTGGAGTTCGTGCGTCCCCTCTCCTTCGAATCCGTCACCGGCCGGCCCTCGCACGACACCCCGTACGTCGCGGGCGATCCCCTCGCCCACATCCGTCTCGCGCGCGACGCGGACGCCGTGGTAGTGGCGCCCGCGACCGCCGGGTTCCTCGCCCGTGCCGCCGCCGGGATGGCGGACGACCTCCTCACCTCCATCCTCCTCGCCACCGAGGCGCCGGTCGTGCTGTGCCCGGCGATGAACGACCGGATGTACGCCCACCCGCAGACGCAGGCCAACCTCCGCCGCCTGGGCGAGATCGGCTACCGGATCGCGGGACCTGGCGTCGGTCCGCTCGCGTGGGGGGAGGGGGAGGGCCCGGGGCGGCTGATCGAACCGGAGGAGGTGGTCGCGCACGTGGGCCGCGCGCTGGAGGGCGCCACCCCGCTCTCGGGGCGCCGGGTGGTGGTCACCGCGGGTCCGACGCGCGAGCCCATCGACCCGGTGCGCTACGTCGGGAACCGCTCCTCGGGGCGCATGGGGTACGCGATCGCCGCCGCCGCCTGGCGCCGCGGCGCGGACGTGCTCCTCGTTTCCGGCCCCTCGCCGCTGTCCCCGCCGGACGGGGTGGAGCTGCGGCGGGTGGAGACGGCGGAGGAGATGCGCGACGCGGTGGCGGAGGCGCTCCCCGGGGCCGACGTGCTGGTGATGTCCGCCGCGGTCGCGGACTTCCGCCCCGCCGACCCCGCGGGCGAGAAGATCAAGAAGGAAACGGGCGGCGTCCCGGTGATCGGCCTGGAGCGGACTCCTGACGTGCTCGCCTCCACTCGCGAGCTGCGCCCGGACGGGTGCGTGGTCGTCGGTTTCGCCCTGGAGACCACCGACCTCCTCCGCAACGCTCGGCGCAAGCTGGAGGCGAAGGGGCTCGACCTGCTGGTGCTGAACGACGCCACCGAGCCGGGCGCCGGCTTCGAGGTGGAGACCAACCGCGTCACCTTCCTCTCCCCGGACGCGGCGGACGAGCCGCTGCCGCTGATGGGTAAGGGAGAGGTGGCGGACCGGATCCTGGACCGCGTGGAGCGGGTCCTGGCCGGGCGGCGGGCGGAATGAGCGACGACCCGAAGGAGCTGCTGCGCGCGTACCTGCGCCAGCGCGCCGAGCTGGGAGAGACGGAGCTGGTTCTGGAGGGACTGAGCGCGGAGGAGCTGCGTGCCCTCTACGTTCGCCGCCCGGAGCGTCCTGCCGCGCGCGCGGTCGCGGAGCCGCGGACGGGCCTCGCGGCTCCTCCCGGGAAGCCGTCCATGCAGCCGGTGCAGGACGCCCCGGCCCGTGGCGCCTCCGCGGAGGAGATCCTCCGCCTCCCCGTACTGGACGCGGTCCGCGGGGTGGCGCTGGGGTGCCCCCGCTGCCGTCTCGCGGAGACCCGCGGGCACGTCGTCTTCGGGGAGGGGAGTCCGGACGCGGACCTGCTGGTGGTGGGCGAGGCTCCCGGGGCGGACGAGGACCGTACCGGGCGCCCCTTCGTGGGAAGGGCGGGGAAGCTCCTCACCCTGCTCCTCGCCTCGGCCGGCTTCCCTCGCGAGCAGGTCTACATCTGCAACGTCCTCAAGTGCCGCCCTCCGGGGAACCGCAACCCCATGGCGGACGAGGTGGACGCGTGCTCGCCCTACCTCCTCCGTCAGGTGGAACTTGTGAAGCCGCGCGTCATCGCGGCGTTCGGCACCTTCGCCGCCCAGACGCTCCTCCAGACCCAGACCCCGATCGGGAAGCTCCGGGGGCGGGTCCACGACTACCGCGGCATCCCCCTGGTGGCGACGTACCACCCGGCGGCGCTCCTCCGCACCCCGGCCTGGGTCCGCCCGACCTGGGAGGACCTCCAGCGCCTCCGGGGCGTCCTGGACCGCGCCTGAAGAGTTTCCGTACCGCAGCTTCGTACTTCCCAGGAGTCCCATGCAGTCCATGCCCGCCGTCGCCAGGGCCGCGCCTCCCCCCGCGCCGGGGGCGTTCGCCGACCGCGCACCCCCGTACTCGGCCGAGGCGGAGATGTCCGTCCTCGGCGGGATGCTCATCGACGCGGACGCGATCGTAAAGGCCATCGAGACGATCGACGACACCATGTTCTACCGGGAGGGGAACCGCCGCCTCTTCCGGGCGATGGTGCGCCTCTGGGAGCGCGGCGAGGTCATCGACGCCATCACCCTCTCCGAGGAGCTGAAGAACAGCGGCGACCTGGAGGCGGTGGGCGGGATGCCCTACGTCGCCCAGCTGCTGGACGCCGTCCCCACCGCGGCGAACATCGAGTACCACTGCCGCATCGTCCGCGAGAAGGCGGTGCTGCGGCGCCTCATCGAGGCGGCGACCGCGATCATCCAGGAAACCTTCTCCAACCAGGGGGAGATTGAGGAGGTCCTGGACCGTGCGGAGCAGAAGATCTTCCAGATCGCCCAGAGCCACGACCGGAAGGGGTTCGTCTGGATCAAGGAGATCCTCTGGCCCACGTTCGAGAAGATCGAGCAGCTCCAGAACAACAATTCCTCCATCACCGGGGTCCCCACCGGGTTCCACGACCTGGACGAGATGACCGCGGGATTCCAGTCCGGCGACCTCGTCATCGTCGCGGCTCGTCCGTCGATGGGGAAGACCGCATTCACGTTGAACATCGCGCAGCACGCGGCCATCGCGGCGCAGAAGCCGGTCGCCTTCTTCTCGCTGGAAATGAGCAAGGAGTCGCTGGTGCAGCGTATCCTCTGCGCCGAGGCCCGGGTGGACGCGGGGCGGCTGCGGCGCGGGCGGCTCTCGGACGACGACTACGGGCGGCTGGCGACGGCGGCCGGGTACCTCAACACCGCACCCATCTACATCGACGACACCGCGGGCATCTCGGTGCTGGAGATGCGCGCCAAGGCCCGGCGCCTCAAGTCGGACCGGCCGGACCTTGCGATGATCATCGTCGACTACCTCCAGCTGATGACCGCCGGCGGCAAGGTGGAGAGCCGTCAGCAGGAGGTCTCGGAGATCTCCCGGAGCCTCAAGGCGCTCGCCAAGGAGCTGGAGGTGCCCGTCGTCGCCCTCTCCCAGCTCTCGCGCGCCGTGGAGTCGCGCCCGGACAAGCGGCCCATGATGTCGGACCTTCGTGAATCGGGCGCCATCGAACAGGACGCGGACGTCATCATGTTCCTCTTCCGGCCGGAGTACTACTACGGGCCGGTGGACAAGGAGGGGAACTCCATCGAGGGGCGCGCCGAGGTCATCATCGGCAAGCAGCGAAACGGGGCCGTGGGCGCCATCCCGCTGATGTTCCTCAAGGAGTTCACGCGGTTCGAGAACTTCACCGGGCGCTCGGACGGTCCGCCGCCCGAGTGACGCCCCCACGCACCCGCATCTCGCTCCGGTGTATGAATCGGCCTGATTCTGCACCGGGATAACGAGCGAAATGGCGAAGACGAAGATCGCGTTCTTCTGCACGGAGTGCGGGAACGAGACGGCGCGCTGGCAGGGGCAGTGCCCCGGCTGCCGCGAGTGGAACACGCTGGTGGAGGCCCCCGCCGCCTCCGCGGCGAAGGGGGCCAGGGGGAGGCCGGGAGGCGCTCCGGCGCTCGCAGTCGGCGGCGTCGGAGCGGCGCCGGTCCGGCTGCGCGAGGTGCAGGGGACCGAGCGGACTCGCTGGAGCACGGGTCTCGACGAGTTCGATTTCGTGCTCGGCGGGGGGATCGTGCCGGGGTCGGTCGTGCTCGTCGGCGGGGAGCCGGGGATCGGGAAGTCCACCATCCTCCTCCAGGTCGCCGCGCGGCTGGAGGCGGAGGGACACCGCACCCTCTACGTCTCCGGCGAGGAATCCGCGCTCCAGGTGCGCCTCCGCGCCGACCGGCTGGAGGGCGCCGCCGGAGAGGTGAGCCTCCTCGCCGAGACCGAGCTGGAGACGGTGCTGCTCAGGGCCGCGGAGAGCGCCCCCGAGGTGCTCCTGGTGGACTCCATCCAGACGGTGTACACCCCGGAGCTGGAGGGCGCGCCCGGGAACGTGGGGCAGGTCCGGGAGTGCGCGGCCCGGCTCCAGCGCTTCGCAAAGCAGACGGGGACCGCCGTGTTCCTGGTGGGACACGTCACCAAGGGCGGCGGGATCGCCGGTCCCAAGACGCTGGAGCACATCGTCGACACGGTGCTCTACTTCGAAGGGGCGGGCGGGCTGGACAACCGCGTGCTGCGCGCCACCAAGAACCGCTTCGGCGGGGTGGACGAGATCGGGGTCTTCCGCATGACCGCGGAGGGGCTGGTCCCCGTCGCCAACCCCTCCGAACTCTTCATGGGCGAGCGGGCGCGGGGGACCTCCGGCTCCGCGGTGGTCTCCACGATGGAGGGGACGCGCCCGCTCCTGGTGGAGATCCAGGCGCTGGCGACCAAGGCCTCGTACGGGGCTCCGCAGCGAGTGAGTACGGGCTTCGATCCCAAGCGGCTGGCGCTCCTGCTGGCGGTGATGGAGAAGCGCGCCGGGATGCCCTTCGGGCAGCTCGACGTCTTCCTCAACGTCGTCGGGGGGATCCGCCTGGCGGAGACGGCCGGGGACGCGGCGGTGGCCGTCGCGCTCGCCTCCAGCGTCTACGACCGCCCCGTCCCGCCGGACGCGGTTTTCGTGGGCGAGCTGGGGCTCGGAGGAGAGGTGCGCCCGGTGGGGCAGGTGGAGCGGAGGCTGGCGGAGGCGGCGCGCATGGGGTTCGGCGTGGCGTACCTCTCGCCGCGCGCCGTGCCCCCCAAACTCCCGAAGGGGATCCGCGTGGTGGAGGTGGAGGATGTCGCGACGCTCGTCGAAGCCGTCTTCCGCTGAGGCCCGCCCCCGCGCCGCGGCGGTGATCGTGGCGGGAGGGTCGGGGCGGCGGATGGGCGGTGGGGTGCGCAAGCAGTACCTGGAGGTGGGCGGCGAGCCCATCCTCCTCCGCGCCGTCCGCCCATTCGTCGGCCACCCCGGGATCGGGGCGGTCGTGGTCGTCCTGCCACCGGACGACGCGGCGAGCCCCCCGGCCTGGCTCGCCGCGATGGACGTGACGGTGGTCGCGGGAGGAGCGGAGCGCGGGGACTCGGTGTGGAACGGGCTGGCGGCCACACCGGACGACGGCGACACGGTGCTGGTCCACGACGGGGCGCGCCCCTTCGTAACGGCGGAGGTGATCGACCGGGTGCTGGAGGCGGCGCGGTCCGGCCCCGCACTCGCGGCCCTTCCCGTCACGGACACGCTCAAGGAGGTACGGGAGGACGGCACCGTCGCCGCGACGCCCGACCGTGCCCGGTTCTGGCAGGCGCAGACGCCGCAGGGCTTCCCTCGCGCCGCGATCCTGGACGTGCACCGGCGCGCCCGTGCGGAGGGCGTCCGCGCGACCGACGACGCCGCCCTCTGCGAGCGCTACGGCATCGAGGTCAGGGTGGTGGAAGGCGCCGCCGAGAACCTGAAGGTGACGCGCCCCGCGGACCTGGCCGTGGCGGAGGCCCTGGCCCGGCGCTTGCCGGGCTGACATATTCCGCCGGCTCCGGAGCCCGAGGCGGCTCCGGAGCGGGTTCCCTCTCCGCCCCCACGCTCCCATGGACGAGCCCACGGCCCTGGACGCGCCCCGGACCACGACCTTCAACCTGGTCTTCGTCTGTACCGGGAACACCTGCCGCTCCCCGCTCGCCGAAGCGCTCGCGCGCCGCGAGCTGGAGCGCCGGGAGTGGCAACACGTCGAGGTGGTTTCCGCGGGGCTGGCGGCGGAGGAAGGATACCCCGCCTCCGTGAACGCCCTCGCCGTCGCGGAACGGCACGGTCTCGACCTCTCCGGGCACCGCTCCCGCCCGCTCACCCCCGAGCTGGTGGACTGGGCCGACCTGGTCCTGGCGATGTCCCCCTCCCACGTCCGGGCGCTCGCGCGCGGCGGGGTGGGGGAGAAGGTCTCGCTCCTGGGCGACTTCGCGGCCGGCGCCGACGGCGAGGGGGCCCCCGTCCACGATCCCTTCGGGGGAGACGAGGCCGCGTACGAGGAGACCCTCCGCGAACTGGAGCCGCTCGTGAGCGCGGTCTTCGACCGGCTCGCCCCGATCCTCCATCCGTGACCTCCGCTCCCACCGCCGCCACCCGTACGGTGGTCCTCCTCGGCAGCCCGGTCTCCCACTCCCTCTCCCCCGCGTTCCAGAACGCCGCCTTCGCCGCCGCGGGGGTGGACGGCGTGTACGTTGCGCTCCGCTGCGACTCCGACGGCCTCCCGGGACTCCTCCGCGGGATCGCGCGCGCGGGCGGCGCGGGAAACGTCACCGTCCCCCACAAGGCGGCCGCCGCGCAGGTGGTGGAGCGCGCATCTCCCGCGGTGCGCCGCACCGGTGCGTGCAACACCTTCTGGCTGGAGGACGGCGCCGTGTGCGGGGACAACACCGACGTGGCCGGCTTCGCCGCGGCGGCACGATCGCTGCTCGGGGGCGAGCCGCGAGGGGCGCGCGTCCTCGTCGTCGGCGCGGGAGGGGCCGCTCGCGCCGCCCTCTGCGCACTCGAGGACGCGGGGGCCGACTCGGTGACCGTGCTGAACCGTACTCGCGCCCGCGCTGAGAGCCTGGTGGACGAGTTCCGGGGCGGGAAAACGGCCCTCGACTCCGCGGCCTCTCCCGGAGAGCTGGCGAGGGAACGGTTCGACCTCGTGGTAAACGCCACCTCGCTGGGGCTCGGGTCCGGCGATCCGCTCCCGCTCGCGTCCGACGGGCCGGTGAGGGTCGGCGCCGCGCTCGACCTGGTCTACTCGCCGGCGGAGACGCCCTGGGTACGCGCCCTCCGGGCCGGGGGGATTCCGGCCGCCGACGGGCTGGAGATGCTGCTGCGGCAGGGCGCCGCCGCGTTCGAGCGGTGGTGGGGCGTTCCCGCACCGCTGGAGGCCATGCGCGCCGCGCTGCCGCGGCGCGAGGGGGCCGGGTGAACGTCCGCGCGGTGGTCGCGGATCTCCGCGTCGGGTTCCTGGACCTGGTCTTCGCGCCGATCTGCGCCTCGTGCCGGGCCCCCGTGTCCACGGCGGAGCCGGACCGGCTGGTCTGCCGCGTCTGCTGGTCCCGCATCCGCGAGGTTCCCGCGCCGCGCTGCGCCCGCTGCTGGACGCCGCTGGCGCCGGGGCGGGACCCGGGACCGCGGTGCGCCACGTGCCGGGACTTGCCGGCTGCGATCCGGGTGGTGCGCTCCGCCTTCGTGATGGGCGAGGTGGCGCGGAACCTCGTACACTCGCTCAAGTACCGGGGGTGGTCCGCGCTCGGGGAGCCGCTCGGCCGCCGGATGGCGTCCCTGCAGTTCCCGCTGGACGTGGAGGAAGAGGCGAGAGCGGTCGTCCCCGTGCCCACCAGCCGGACACGGGCGCGGGAGCGCGGGTACGACCAGGCCGCCCTCCTCGCCGAATCGTTCGCGGCCCGGACGGGCCGCGCCGTGGCGCAGGGGGTGCTGGCGAGGACGCGCGACGCGGCCACGCAAACGGCCTTGCATCCCGATGAACGCAGGGCTAACGTAGCGGGCGCATTCGCCGTTCCTGCGGAGCGGCGGCGCGAAATCCGGGGGGAGCACGTCCTCCTGGTCGACGACGTGTGGACCACGGGCGCGACCGCCGTGGCCTGCGCGCAGGCGCTCCTCGATGGGGGAGCGCGGGTGGTGAGCGTGGCGACCTTCGCCCGCGCGATCCCGGAGCTGGGACGATGGTGGGGCGCGGGCGAGGGCTGAGCCGTTTCAAAGTTCCTCGGATTCTGGGAGATATCATGGCTCTACGGGTTGCCATCAACGGCTTCGGCCGGATCGGGCGCAACGTCCTCCGTGCCGCCAAGCAGGCGGGGGTCGACGACATCGACTTCGTCGCGGTGAACGACCTCACCGACACGAAGACCCTCGCCCACCTCCTCCGCCACGATTCCGTGCACGGGCACTACCCCGGCACGGTCGAGGCACGGGAGAACGCGCTGGTGGTGGACGGCGACGAGGTGCGCGTGTTCTCGGAGAAGGACCCGGCGGCCCTCCCCTGGGCCGACCTGGGCGTGGACATCGTGATCGAGTCCACCGGCCGCTTCACCAAGCGGGCGGACGCCGCGAAGCACCTCGACGCAGGCGCGAAGAAGGTCATCATCTCCGCCCCGGGGAAGAACGAGGACATCACCATCGTCCTGGGGGTGAACGAGGACAAGTACGACCCGGCGAACCACCACGTCGTTTCCAACGCGAGCTGCACCACCAACTGCCTCGCGCCGGTGGTGAAGGTTCTGCTCGACGAGTTCGGCTTCCGGCGGGGCGTCATGACCACCGTCCACGCCTACACCAACGACCAGCAGATCCTCGACCTCCCCCACTCGGACCTGCGCCGCGCCCGCGCCGCCGCCATGTCCATCATCCCGACGACCACCGGCGCGGCCAAGGCCACCGGGCTGGTCATCCCGGAGGTGAAGGGGAAGATCGACGGCGTCGCCATGCGCGTTCCCACCCCGGACGTCTCCATCGTCGACCTCACCGCCGAGCTGGGGCGCGAGGTGACCGCCGAGGAGGTGAACCAGGCCATGCTGAAGGCGTCGCAGGGCCGGATGAAGGGGATCCTCGCCGTCGAGGAGGAGGAACTCGTCTCCGTGGACTTCACCGGGAACCCCAATTCCTCCATCGTCGACGCGGCGTCCACCAACATCGTCGACGGCCTGGTCAAGGTGCTGGCCTGGTACGACAACGAGTGGGGGTACAGCAACCGCTGCGTGGACCTGGCCCGCTACATCGGCCAGCGGCTGTAAGCCTCCGGGCGGCCGGATACCCCAGCTCGATTTCCGGGCTGGGGTATCTTTTTTCCGAGCGGTACCGATGTCGAGCCGAGGTGTCGGTGACCCGGCGGAACCCCTTCGACCGGCCGGACGGCGCGGGTGCAGCGGGACCCGCACCCTCCGACTGCTCCGCCGGGAGGCGGTGGACGCCGGGCCGACCCGTCACGCCCTCCATACGAGCCGATGAACAAGCTTACTCTGCAAGACCTGCGGAAGAGCGACCTCCAGGGGAAGCGCGTGGTTCTCCGGGTGGACTACAACGTCCCCCTGGACGACCGCCTGGAGATCACCGACGACACACGCATCCGGGCCACCCTCCCCACCCTCGAATTGCTCACCGGGGCGGGAGCCCGCGTGGTGATCCTCTCCCACTTCGGGCGGCCGAAGGGGAAGCCGGTGCCGGAGATGTCGCTGCGCCCGGCAGCGGACCGTCTCCGGGCGCTGCTTCCCGGGCATCGGGTCGAATTCGTCGAGGAGACGGTGGGGCCGCGGGCCGAGGAGGCCACGCGCGAGCTGAAGGACGGCGACGTCCTGGTCCTGGAGAATACCCGCTTCCTTCCGGGCGAGGAGAAGAACGACCCCGACCTCGCCCGTCAGATGGCCGCGCTCGGCGACCTGTACGTCAACGATGCGTTCGGCGCCGCGCACCGGGCTCACGCGTCCACGGCCGGCATCGCGGAGGTGATGAGGGCCGACGGACGGGCCGCGGCCGCGGGGCTCCTCATGGAGAAGGAACTCGAATACCTGGGGCCCCTGCTGGAGAGCCCGGAGAGCCCCTTCGTCGCCATCATCGGCGGGTCGAAGATCTCCGGGAAGATCGATGTGATCCAGAACCTGCTCCCCCGGGTCGACCGGCTCCTCGTCGGGGGCGCCATGGCGAACACCTTCTTCCGCGCGATGGGGCTGCAGACGGGGACCTCGCTGGTGGAAGAGGACAGGATCGAGATGGCCGGGGACCTGCTCCGCACCGCGGGCGACAAGATCCTGCTCCCCACCGACTGCGTCGTCGCCGCGAAGGTGGAGGCGGGGGCGGAAACCCGGGTGGTGGAGCGCACCGGGATCCCGAAGGATCTCATGGTTCTCGACGTGGGCCCCGGAACGGTGGACGCGTACCGTGAGGTCCTGGAAGGCGCCCGGACCGTGCTCTGGAACGGTCCGATGGGCGTGTTCGAGGTCCCGGAGTTCGCGAAGGGCACCGAGGGCGTCGCCCTCGCGGTCGCCGAGGCGACGGACCGCGGTGCGACGACGGTGGTGGGCGGCGGGGATTCGGCCGCCGCCGTGGCGGAACTCGGGCTGGCCGAACGGATCTCGCACGTGTCCACGGGAGGCGGGGCCTCCCTGGAGTTCCTCGAAGGGAAGACCCTCCCGGGCGTCGCCGCGCTCTCCGACCGGGAGGCCGCATGACCCCGCCGCGCCGTCCGGTCCTGGCCGGAAACTGGAAGATGTTCAAGGGTCCCGCCGAGGCGAGGGCGTTCTTCTCCGCCTTCCTTCCGGCGTACCCGGAGCGGGACGACCGTACGGTGATCTTCTTCCCCCCCGCGGTCTCGGTGGAAGCGGCGGGGCAGAGCGTCGCGGAGCGAACCGACATCCTCCTGGGTGTCCAGGACGTCCACTGGGAGAAGCAGGGGGCCTTCACCGGCCAGATCTCCGCGCCGATGGCCGCCGAGGCCGGCGCGTCGTTCGTGCTGGTGGGGCACAGCGAGCGTCGCCACGTATTCGGGGAGACGAACGCCGACACCGCCCGGAAGACCCGGGCGGCGCTGGACGCCGGGCTGCGCCCGGTGCTGTGCGTCGGAGAGACCATCGACGAGCGCCGGGCCGGCCGGGCGGAGGCGGTCGTACGGGAGCAGCTCGACGCGGTCCTCCCCGGCCTCTCGGGAGAGGACGCGGCCTCGCTCCTGGTCGCGTACGAGCCGGTGTGGGCCATCGGTACGGGGGAGACCGCCACCCCGCGCGACGCGGCAGCGATGCACGCCGGGGTGCGGGCCCGGCTCCGCGAGGCGTTCGGCGATGCGACGGCTGGGGAGATCCCCATCCTGTACGGGGGAAGCGTGAAGCCGGAGAACGCGCGGGAGCTGCTCTCGGCCCCGGAGGTGGATGGCGTGCTCGTGGGAGGGGCAAGCCTCGATCCGGCGGGATTCGCGTCCATCTGCGCCGCGACGGGTTGACAGCGCGGGACCGAGCCATAGTTTTCTCAGGTTTACGGCGTTCCACCTCCAACCGCGTGTACCCGTGTACTACTTCCTCCTGACCCTGCTGATCCTGGATGCCCTTCTGCTGATCCCCGTCGTCCTGCTCCAGGCGGGGAAGGGGGGAGGACTCGCGGCGATGGGCGGTGGCGCCGGCACGGACACCCTCTTCGGCGGGCGCCAGGCGGCCACCCTGCTGACCAAGACGACCTGGTGGGGCGGCGGTGCCTTCCTGGTGCTCTCGCTCGCGCTCTCCATCATGTCCTCCGGGGGCGTGGAGAGGCGGTCTTCGATCATCCGGGGCGGCCAGTCGACTTCTCCGTCGGCGGTCCCCGCGATCCCGAACGCGGCTCCGGCGCCCGTGACGCAGCAGCCGGACGGAGCCCCGGCGGCCGAGACGCAGCCTTCCGCGCCCGCGCCTCAGCAGTAGCGCCCCGCCGGTAGGCAGACGAACCCGAGAGCGGACCGCCCGACGCGGTCCGCTCTTTCGTTGTAGGCATACACGCCCGGCCGCCGGGCCGGCCCGTGCCGATCTCCTCCCCGGCTGGACCCTCTCCTCCCTACCCCCTCCCGGGGAGCAGTGCGGGGAATGGAACTTGCGAGATCCGGCGCGTGCGGGGCCCCGGCCCCGCTCCGGAATACTCGCGCAAGCACGCCCGGTCACTGCGGATACCACAAGGGGAGGAAAGGTGGCATTGAATCGGAATACGTCCCGCGCGCTGCAGCGCCAGGTCGACCTGACGACGGCGGTCTGTCAGGAGCGGCTTCTCGCCACGCACGTACGGCACGTCCTCGCACTGGTGGACCTGGTGTCGGACCAGATCCCGTTCGACTCCGCACTCGACATCTACGTCCGCATCCTCCGGCTCACACCGGAGCAGGCCCGCAACGTGGGGAGCCGTGCGCTCGCCGCGATCGGCCGCCGTTCCGGCCTTCCCGAAGTCGCCGAACTGGACCTCGAGTCCATGGCCGACGCGGCGGATCGTGAAGAGGAGCACGAGGAGGTGCGGGGGGAAGGACGGTTCGACGCGGTTTTCTCGCGCGTGCGGCGACGCATCCGGGGACGTGTGCAGGAGGACCTGCGCCACCGCATCAACCTCGCGGCGGCGCGGGCGGAGGACGACCTCTTCGCCACTCACGTGGAGAACACCCTGATCTTCGGGAAGGCGCTCGCCGACGAAGTGTCGCTCGTGGAGGCGGTGGAGCTGTACCTCGAAACGATGTCCATCCCCGACGGCGTCTCCGACGTGATCTTCAACCGGGCGCTGCGCACGGTGGCGGACGACGTGCTCCCCCCTCTCTCCCATGTGCGCGCAGGACGGCGGGTGGTCGAGCCTTCGGGTGCGGACGAGGTCCCAGCCGGGGCCGAACCTCTCGCCTGAATCACGGACTCTCTTCCGGCGCCTTCGCGCGACGCGGTCGCAGGGGGCGTCGGGTTACCCGTTTCCCGGAACTGCCGGATGACGATCACCTGGAGCGCGATCCTGTGGGCGGGCCTCGTGGCCACCACGCTCGCCGCGTCCTTCTTCTGGCTGCTCAGGACCTTCTCGTGGACGCAGTTCAGCCCGTCGTCGCAGCTGGGGTGCCTCATCTTCCGCAACCCGCGCATTCCTGCCGTGGAGGTCGCCGGGCTTGCGATCCTCTACCTGCTCGGCTGCACGATCCTGGCCTGGCTGTATGCCGAGGTGCTTCGACAGACCGGCGGCGTATCGCTCCGGGGAGGGGCGCTGCTGGGAGCCCTGCACGGCGGGATGACGGTGGCCGCCCTGCCCCTCCTTGGTACGATTAGTGCTTGCGTTAAATCAGGTTACCTCCCTCCACCAGGGCGTTTCGGCCTGGGCTGGGGCAGAGGGACACCTGCCGGGGTGGTGGTGGGGCATGCGGTGTACGGCGCGGCGTTGGGCGCGACCCTTGCCGCGTTCATGGCACCGCCGGCGTGAGTTGAGTTCGTAGCGATCGACAGCCCCGGTTTTCGCCAGGTCGCCTCCACGTAGGAGGCGGCCACGAACGTAGTTGGCCGGCACCGGGCCGGCCTTCACCCGAACTAAGGAGGTTGCACTGTGCGATGTGCTTTCCTCGCGGAGCCCGTGAGGTCCGCGGTGATGTAGTGGGAGGCAGGACTCCGCCGTCCTGCCAGTCGGGGGACCGCCTGGGGTCAGTGGGGGCGGCTCCAAACCTCTGGTCTGGAGAGGACTCAGATGAGACGAATGTTGAGCGTGGCAGCGGTGGCCGCCTTCACGGCGGCGGGTGCGACGCAGGTTCAGGGACAGGAGAGAGCGAGAGCTCCGCAGTTCGATCTCGGCGTTTATGTCGGGGGTTCCTGGTCAAGCAACTGGTTCGACATCGGAGACCAAGGCTTCAATCCTGGCTGGGGATGGATTTTCGGAGCGAACGCGACGTATTGGCTGACTCCCCGGTGGGGCGTCCGCCTCCACGGTGCTTACTTTCCCACCAAGCTTCCCCGGAGGAACGGCGACAACGGCATCATCATCGACGACGACATCGACCTCATCGATGACGTCGATATCGGGTCCGACTCGCGCGCGATGAACAACTGGTTGTACGATCTGGACGTGGTATTCCGGCCGTGGTTCTTCTCCGCCGGCAACCGGTGGGTCAGCTCGCTCTACTTCTTCGCGGGCGGTGGCGGGCTCACCACCAACATCGCGGGTAATCCGGAATCGATCGACTCGCGCTTCTCGTGCGTCCCCGCGTACGCGAGAGCGGGCGTCTGCCTCGCGTTCCAGCCCGAGTACGCGTCGGTGGGGCAGGGCGTCCTGGGGGTGGGGCTCGATCTCTATACGTTCAGCTCCCTCTTCGGGATCTTTGGCGAGCTGGCGGTCCACGGCTACGACTCGCCGGCCCACGTGCTCACCGACCGGTTCGCGGACGACAAGTTCGCGTTCACGCCGCGGGGCAACATCGGTGTGAAGCTGATGCTGGGCAACCTGATACCGCCTCCGCCGCCTCCTCCGCCGCCTCCGCCCCCGCCGCCTCCGCCCCCGCCGCCGTCGATGCAGCCGCTGCGGGTATGCGTGGTCGAAGGGATGGGACTGCGTGAGGTCGATGCGATGTACGACCCGGCCACGGGCGACACGACGGTCGCCGGCCGGCCGTTCTCCAGCGCCTATCCCGCGACGATGGGCTACGCTGCGGGCGCCAACTGGTACATCAACAACGAGCCGATCATGATCGGCGGCCGCCGCTACGTGAAGTTCGGGCTGCCGCGGGTGGTCTCGGTCACCGACGTGAGGCGCTCGGGTGATTACCAGGGTGTGGGCGTGTTCATGGATGCCACCGCGGCGGGCACGCCGGACGTGATCTACATCCCGGTCCGGCCCGGCTGCGAGTTCCAGCCCTACCAGTACGAGATTCCTGCCCGCGGCGTCCGCGGATAGACGCGATCCGGGACAGGATGGAGAATGAGGAGGGGGAGGCCGGCGGCCTCCCCCTCCTCGCTTTTTGGGCCGCAGGAACCCACGCTTGCCGAACCGGTGGCGTCCACCATAGGTTCACCGGTTCGATTCCGGGGGGACGATGCCGGAGGGGCTGCGATCCCTTCGGGTCGCAGGGCCGCCTGAATTCCTGGCATGGTACCTGCGCGGCGGGCGGGCATGCCATCTTGGCCGCTGCCGGGCTGCCTCCGGACGTGACGGAGACCCGCCCCGCATCGTTTGTCAGACCGACCGGCGAGCGTCGCCGGCCGGGTGGGGTGGCGTTTTTCGACGGTCGGCCGCGAGCTAACTCTCTGGGCAAGGAGGTGAAGCGCGGAAACATGTAGTGCGGGACCCGGGCGGCGTCGTGTGGTTGAAGCTCTGGCATCGTTTTTGAACTAGGCGCCGCTTCGAAGGATCTCTTCCCCGGTGGGAAGAAAAGCTCCTATCACCTAGTATGGAGAGGACTCGATGAAACGAATGCTGACATCCGCCCTGGTGGCTACCGCGGTGGTGGCGGGAACGGGACGGGAGGTGGACGCCCAGGAGATGATGAATCGGCGGGCGAGTCAGTTTGATCTCGGGATTTATGCTGGAGGTGCATGGACGAGTAGCTGGTTCGAGATCAATGACGAGGGGTACCAGGTCGGCCTGAGCCCGATCTTCGGGGCGAATGCCACGTACTGGGCCACTCCCCGTTGGGGCGTCCGTCTTCACGGCGCGTACTTCCCGAGCGACCTCCCCGAGGCGGACACCGACCTCACGGGCGGCAGCAACTGGCCGATGAACAACTGGCTCTACGACCTGGACGTCGTGTTCCGGCCGTGGATCACCAGCGCGAGCTCGAACATGCTCGCGTCGATGTACTTCTGGCTCGGTGGCGGTGGTCTGACCACGAACATCGCCGGCAGCCCCGAGCCGCCGGGCGGCTTCGGCTTCCCCTGCATCAGCCCGTACAGCGCGGCGGGGGTCTGCCTCTCGACCGATCCTGAGTACGCTTCGGTGGGTCAGGGCACGGTGGGTGTCGGTGTGGACCTCTTCCCGATCACTTCGGGGATCGGGATCTTCGGCGAGCTGGGCGTGCACGGCTACGACTCGCCGGCCCACGTCCTGGACGATCGGATCGCGAGCGACAAGTTCGCGTTCACGACCCGCGCGAACGTCGGGGTGAAGTTCAGCTTCGGCAACCTGATGCCGGCCCCGGTCGTGCCCCCGGTCGCTCCGCCGCCGCCGCCGCCGCCGCCGCCGGTCGAGACGGTCGCGATGCGTGTCTGCGTGATCGAGAACAACATGCTGCGCGAGGTCGAGGCGATGTACAACCCGGCCACGGGTGACACGACGGTTGCGGGCCAGCCGTTCTCCTCGGCCTTCCCGGCGACCGCGGGCTACGCCGCGGGTGCCAACTGGTACATCAACAACGAGCCGATCACCATCGGCGGCCGCCGCTTCGTGAAGTTCGGGCTGCCCCGCGTGGTCTCGGTCACCGATGTGACCCGCACGGGTGAGTACCAGGGTGTGGGTGTGTACACGGACGCGACGGCCACCGGCACTCCGGATGTGGTCTACATCCCGGTCCGGCCCGGCTGCGAGTTCCAGCCCTACCAGTACGAGGTCCCTGCCCGCGGCGTCCGCGGATAAGGCTCTCGGCGGTGAAGTAGAGGAGGGGTCCCCGAAAGGGGGCCCCTCTTTTCATTTCGTGGTGGTGTCTACGGGCGCGCCGTGATAGATTCCCCGCGCTCGCGGCCGACGGGTGCCGCGCAACGGGAACCACGGAAGGAAGAGGGACGGTGCAGACGGGAACGGCGGAAGCATTGAAGCGGGACGCCGCGGTGCGTGCCGCGGAATGGATCCGGGACGGGATGGTGGTCGGCCTGGGAACGGGTTCCACGGTTCGCCACCTGCTCGACCACATCGCCCGACGGCGCGCGGAGGGTGGATGGCGGGACATCGTGGGGGTGCCCACCTCGGAGCAGACCGCCGCCCGTGCCCGGGAACTTGGAATTCCCCTGTCCACGCTGGATGACACCCCGGAGGTCGACCTGACCATCGACGGCGCCGACGAGGTGGATCCGGATCTCCGACTGATCAAGGGATTGGGCGGCGCCCTGCTGCGGGAGAAGATCGTCGCCACGGCCTCCCGGCAGCTCGTCATCATCGTGGACGGGTCCAAGGTCGTGGACCGTCTGGGGACACGGGCCCCGCTCCCCGTGGAGGTCGATCCCTTCGGCGCCCCCATCCAGCCGGCCTTCCTCCGTTCCCTCGGTGCCGACCCGGTTCTGCGCCGCACCGCGGCGGGCTCCCCGCTGGTGACGGACGGCGGCAACCTGATCTTCGACTGCCGCTTTCCGGACGGGATCGCCGATCCGGAGGCGCTGGAGAACCGGCTCGACGGAAGGGTAGGGGTGATGGAGAACGGCCTGTTCCTCGGACTCGCCACCGCGGTGGTGGTGGCGGCCCCGGAAGGGGTGCGGATCTTGGAGCGGGAGGCGGGGCGATGAGCGCGGTGAAGATCGCCCCCTCCATCCTCTCCGCCGACTTCTCCCGGCTCGGCGAGCAGATCCGCGAGGCCGAGGCGGGGGGGGCGGACTGGATCCACGTGGACGTGATGGACGGGCACTTCGTCCCCAATATCACCATCGGTCCCCTGGTCGCGGAGGCCGCGCGGCGCTCCACCACGCTCCCGGTGGACGTGCACCTGATGATCGAGAACCCCGAGCGCTACCTCGAGGCGTTCGCGAAGGCGGGTGCGGATTACCTGACCGTGCACGTGGAGACCTGCCCCCACCTCCACCGGGTTGTGCAGCAGATCCGGGAACTCGGGGTGAAGGCGGGCGTCACCCTGAACCCGGCGACTCCCGCCGCCGCGCTGTCGGAGATCCTCCCGTACGTCGACCTGGTCCTGGTGATGTCGGTGAACCCCGGCTTCGGAGGGCAGTCGTACATCCCCACCAGCACCGCGAAGATCGCGCAGGTGCGCGGGATGATCGACGACCTCGGTCTCGGCGACCGGATCGAGCTGCAGGTGGACGGCGGGGTGGCTCGGGACACCATCGCGGAGGTGGTGGCCGCGGGCGCGACCGTCGTGGTGGCCGGCTCGGCGGTGTACAACTCGCGGGCGAGCGTCGCCGACAACCTCGCGACGCTCCGGGCCGCTGCTGCCCGGGAGTAGCTGCGGAGGGGAGGGCGGCTTATACTTCGCGGCCTGCCTGGGTGGTGAAACCGGTAGACACAGGCGACTTAAAATCGCCCGGCGCGAGCCGTGCGGGTTCGAGTCCCGCCCCAGGCACCTGAAGCGAGCCCCCCGCCGGCCTGTCGGCGGGGGGCTCGTTCCGTCCGTGGGCCGAGCCGCAAGCCCGGTTCGAGCCGGGGATGAGAGATGTGGTGCCTTCGAGCGCGGAGCGCTGGCCCCTCCGGCGAAACTCGCAACGCCCGGTGCTGAAGCCCGTCGGGAACCTGCACGCAAACGTGACGGTCGAGGGCCCCCTGCGATCCGGAACCCGGGGCCCGGTACCGGCCGCGTCCCTGCAGCAGGGGCGAAGGTTCAGCCTGTCGCGACGGCCTCCGCACGGACCATCCGAACGAACTCATCCAGCGCCTGCTTCACGCGGCCGTACTCAGGGTGGGATTCGACCGTCGCTTCGTCGTCCGGAGTCCAGGTACCGGGGTCGTAGGCTGGACGGCTCTGCCACAGGAACGCACCGTCGGAACCCCGCCTCGCGCTCGTGGGTCGCCGCTCGCCGTCGGTCGCATGGCTCCGGGTCAACGGGTCCCGGTCGATCGAGTCGATGGGAAACCCGAAGCGCGCCAGGTCGGCGCACAGCATTTCGTACGCAGCCTCGGGACTGGCGCACAGTTCGTCGTAGTCCATCACGACCGTCCGCCGCGGCGGCAGCGACGATGCAGAGGAATAGTACCGGCACCACAGGTCGAGACGTGCCCGGGTGTCCCTTCCCAGCCAGCTGCGCCCGCCCTCGTACGACCGTTGCAGGCTCTGGCAGACGCCGCGTACATCCCGCTTGCAAAGCACGAAGACCGCGTCCGGCTCGTTGGCCTGGATTTGTGCCGCAGCGCGCAGGTTCTGCGGCGCCGAGGTGACGAACCATCCCGCCGTGCGCTCTTCCGCCCAGCGCTTCGGGAACTCGTGCGCGTGCCGCCGCAGTTCTGCCAGGTAGGCATCGGTCGTGACCGTCGGCATGGGAGCCAGGACCTGGGGCGCCACTTCGTAACAGAAATCATAGCCGGGATATTCACCCAGGTCGGCGACTCCCGGCGCGGATCCGAGGAGTGTGCCAGCCAGGGTCGTGCCCGACCGGAGTGAGCCGACGACGATGAGAGGGCGGACCGACATTTTCGCGGGAAGCTCCGATCGAAGTTGAGATCTCTGCCGGTTCCGGCTGATCTGCGAAAGAGAGGGGGCAGTAGGATACATTTGACGGCTACACGTTACAAGCCGTCCTCATGCAGGGAGGAGACGTAACCGATAGGATGGACGGTCCCGTTCGAGGTATATCGAGCCCCGGGTTCGTACTTCCCTGACATCGTTCACGCGGCGTCGGGGTTCGGGTTTGCCCACGCCTGCCGTCGATCGAATGCGGCCCTCAGCCGCTGCTTACAGCTTCCTGCGCCGGTCGGTGACGGTAGCCCGATCGTAGACCCTTCGCAGCGTCGCGTGGTCGGTCCCGGCCGACGCCTCCTGCACCTTCGGCGGCAGTTCCCGGAACTCTCTGCGTCGACCCCCCGCCCGCTTCCGGCCGCGGAACCCCTTCACGGCTTTCCCGGCCCGCTCCTTTTTGCGCTGTATTGCAATTGATTGATGGGCCGTGACGCCCATTCCCCGCTGAAAATCCGCCTGCTGGTTGCCGGGCGGATTTCGTCTGCATATGTTTGCCATATCCAAATCGAACGCTTCACCGCTCGTTGACCTCCCGCGCTACGAATGCTCCGTTCGGCGCGGTCGGTCGGTACGCGGGTGCCCGTCAGCTTCATGCAGCTCGCGCGCACTACGCGCCTTGAATCAACGGATTCCCTTGAATGACGGGGAATCTGGAGCCAGCTCTCGCCCTATCCGTCCAACCGGAAAGGGCTCGGCTACTGCAGGGTGAGACACGGCAGACCGAGCGCTGCCCCCGTCCCCCGCCAACCGTCCCGAGATCCGTCGCACATGGCCCAGCAGACCGACCGCGGTGCGCAAGCCGCGCCCGTGATGGAGGACGTGTATCCGCTCACGCCCGTTCAGGCGGGGATGCTCTTCCACGCGCTCGCGACCCCGGGTTCGCAGGCCTACATCAGCCAGTACGTCTTCTCCCTCCGTGGCCTTGTGGACGGGAAGGCGCTCCGGCGGGCGTGGCAGCAGGCGGTCGACCGGCACCCGGTGCTGCGGACCGTGTTCGTATGGGAAGGGGTGGAGAAGCCGCTGCAGGTGGTATACCGGAGCGTCGAGCTGCCCTGGGAGGAGACCGACCGGCGGGGCGAGCCCGCGGGTACGAGCGAGGCGCGGCTGGAGGCGTTCCTCGCGGGAGAGCGGGCGCGAGGGTTCGACCTGCTCGACGCGCCGCTGATGCGGGTGGCGCTCGTCCGCACGGGCGAGGAGGCGTGGGACTTGGTCTGGAGCTATCACCACCTGCTCCTGGACGGGTGGTCCCTGTCCCTCGTGCTGAGGGACGTCTTCGCCGCCTACGATGCGGGGCTGAGGGGTCGGGAGCCGGTGTGCTCCCGCGCCCGGCCGTACCGGGACTACGTCGCCTGGCTGCAGGGGCAGGATCTGGCCGGCGCGGAGGCGTACTGGCGTGAGGCGCTTTCCGGTTTCGCGGCTCCCACCCCGCTGCCGGGGATCGACGGCGCCTCCGTTGGTGGGATGACGGGGTCCGCGCTTGCCGTGGTGGAGAGGCGCCTTTCCGCTGCGGGCACCCGCGGCCTGCGGGAGTTCGGCCGGCGACAGCGGGTCACGGTCAACACGCTGGCGCAGGGGGCGTGGGGGCTCCTGCTGTCGCGCCTCTCGGGCGAGGGCGACGTGGTGTTCGGGGCCACGGTTTCCGGGCGCCCGTCGGCGCTCTCGGGCGCCGACGAGATGGTGGGGCTGTTCATCAACACCCTCCCGCTATCGCTGAGGGTGGACGAGGGAGCGACGGTGGGCGACTGGCTCCGCCGGCTCCAGGCCGAGCAGGTGGAGGCCCGGCGCTACGAGCATGCTCCGCTCGCCGAGGTCCACCGATGGAGCGGTGCTCCCGGCGGTGTCCCGCTCTTCGAGAGCATCCTCGTCTTCGAGAACCACCCGATCCAGAAGGTGGGCGGCGACGCGCCCGGGTTCGCGGTGGAGCGGTGGATGCGGCGGGGGCAGAGCCACTACCCGCTCGCGATGATCGTGGTCCCCGGGGAGGAGACGGAGCTCCACCTGGAGTACGACCGCGAGCGCGTCACGGACGAGGCTGCGGCTCGCGTCGTGGACCGGTTCGCGACCTTGCTGGAGACCCTTGCCGCGGGTGCCGACCGACGGCTCGGGGAGGTGTCGGTGCTGCGCGAGGCGGAGCGGACGCAGGTCCTGGAGGCGTGGAACGCCACGGACACCGCGTATCCGGCGTGGAGCATCCACGAGCGGGTGCGGGCCCAGGCCCTCCACACGCCCGACGCCGTGGCCGTGGTCTTCGAGGGCGACTCGCTCACCTACGGCGAACTGGAGCGCCGCGCCAACGGTCTCGCCCACCGGCTGGTCCGCCTGGGCGTGGGCCCCGAGTCGCGCGTGGCCGTGTGCGCCGAGCGCTCGCCGGAGCTGGTGGTCGCGCTGCTGGCCGTGCTCAAGGCCGGCGGCGCCTACGTGCCCCTGGACCCCTCGTACCCGGCCGAGCGCCTGGCCTACGTGCTGGCCGACTCCGGCGCCTCCGTCCTCCTCGCCTCGTCGCACCTGAGGGAGGGGCTTCCCTCCGTCACGGCGGACGTCGTCCTCCTGGACGACGAC
>Ga0180215_1000232_pt1 | contig 80137 bp, 83 predicted proteins | sample eDN3rd37CBELigBY_FD_128871 | JGI IMG/M metagenome (GOLD analysis project Ga0180215, IMG submission 128871) | Enriched backyard soil microbial communities from Emeryville, California, USA - eDNA 3rd pass 37_C BE-Lig BY (version 2) (version 2) | ecosystem: Environmental > Terrestrial > Soil >...
AGAATTCACTTTATAGTCCACAGGTCGTGGAGGCGTTGATTGAAACCCAGCTGGTTCGAGGTAGACGGGGGAATTGGCTGGAGGATGGAGTTGGGTTTAGAATTAACGGGAAAAACATCCTTTGAGACAAATTTTGAGAATGAAATTGTTAACGGAAATTTTTTAACTATTGTCCTTCATTCCTCGATGAAGGACTTTTTTTATGCCCACCACCAAAATTCATTTACCTAATCTGCTGCTACACCTCCCTCCACAATTGAAACAGCATCCAAAACTGTTTCGTCCACGCTGCTTCACTTTCCTTTTCTTACAAATACCCACTGTACCTTTATTTCACCTAAAATTTATATAACAATGCAGCACATTTGAGCACATATCTTGAAAAAATGGGGTAGACCTTGATTGTGTTGTGCTATATAATGATTGTAAACTGTTACAGCAAAAATAATATTCCACTGCTTGTTTTGTTGATATATTCCAGGAAGTGATATGAAACAGTTTGTTTTTATGGTTATAACAGGATATAACAAGCTGTAGATAAAAAATGTTGAGGTGATTGAAATGGGAAACATCGTATCGGAAATTCGAGTTCAGGACATTCAGACTCTGTCCATTCTGGCTCCCGATGGATCTGTTGTGAATCAGGATGCCATGCCGGATTTAAGCGATGAGCAGCTACGTGAATTAATGAGAAGAATGGTCTTTACACGTGTCTGGGATCAACGCGCGATTAGTTTGAATCGGCAGGGGCGTTTAGGGTTCTATGCTCCAGTTGCAGGGCAAGAGGCAAGCATGATTGGAAGTCAATTTGCTTTGCAAAAAGAGGACTTTATTCTTCCAAGCTATCGGGACATTCCACAAATTGTTTGGCATGGTCTACCGCTTTATCAGGCGTTTTTATATTCCCGCGGTCATCAGCACGGTGGGCAAATTCCGGAGGATGTCCATGTATTAATGCCGCAGATCATCATTGGGGCGCAAATTATTCAAGCCACAGGTGTTGCTTTAGGCTTCAAAATGAGAGATAAGAAAAACATTGCCATCACTTATATTGGCGATGGTGGTACGTCCCAAGGGGATTTTTATGAAGGATTGAATTATGCAGGGGCATTTCGGGCGCCGGCTGTTTTCGTTGTGCAGAATAACCGTTATGCCATTTCTGTACCGATTGAAAAGCAAACGGCAGCTTCCACTTTAGCACAAAAAGCAGTAGCTGCAGGAATCGCTGGCGTGCAAGTAGACGGAATGGACGTGCTGGCTGTTTATAAAGCTGTATCCGATGCGGCTGAACGTGCTAGAAACGGCGAGGGTCCAGCGTTGATAGAATCCTTAACATATCGTTTCGGACCACACACCTTGGCCGGGGATGACCCAACGCGTTATCGTACGAACGAGGAAGCTTCGGAATGGGAGCAGAAGGATCCATTGATTCGTTTCCGTAAATTCCTAGAAAACAAGGGCTTATGGACGGAAGAAGATGAAAATCGTGTGGTAGAGGAAGCAAAACAAGCTGTAGCAGATGCAATTAAAAAAGCAGATGAGACGGAAAAAATGACCGTCCCGCAATTGATCGACAGCATGTTTGAAACACTGCCTCCGCATTTGGCAGAGCAAAAGGCGGCATTTTCGTCGAAGGAGGGCAAATAATTATGGCACAGATGACGATGATTCAGGCAATTACGGACGCAATGCGTGTGGAATTAGAGCGTGATCCGAACGTTCTGGTCTTTGGTGAGGATGTTGGGAAAAACGGAGGCGTATTCCGTGCAACAGATGGATTGCAAAAACAGTTCGGTGAATCTCGTGTATTTGATACACCGCTCGCTGAATCGGGAATCGGCGGACTTGCGATTGGCTTAGGATTACAAGGGTTTCGTCCGGTTGCAGAAATTCAATTCTTCGGCTTTGTATTTGAAGTGTTTGACTCGGTGGCTGCACAGGCATCAAGAATGCGTTATCGCTCTGGTGGCCGTTACCATAGCCCAATTACATTCCGTGCGCCTTTCGGCGGCGGGGTAAAAACACCTGAATTGCACTCCGATAGTTTGGAAGGATTGATGTTGCAAACGCCTGGTTTGAAGGTCGTTATTCCATCGAATCCATATGACGCGAAAGGGCTGTTAATTTCTGCGATCCGTGATAACGATCCAGTCATTTTCCTTGAACATATGAAATTGTACCGTTCATTCCGCGGTGAAGTTCCAGAAGGGGAATACACCGTTCCGATCGGAAAGGCAAATGTTGTTCGCGAAGGAAGCGATGTAACCATTATCACTTATGGGGCAATGGTCCATACTTCTCTAAAGGCTGCGGAAGAGATTGAAAAAACTAGAGGCGCCAAAGTCGAGGTTATTGACCTTAGAACGATTAGCCCAATTGATATTGATACGGTTGTCGCTTCCATTGAAAAAACCAATCGTGCGATCGTTGTTCAAGAAGCACAAAAAACAGCTGGTGCTGCAGCGGAGATTATTGCGCAAATCAATGAAAAAGCAATTCTTCATTTAGAAGCTCCTGTATTAAGAGTTTCGGCACCTGATACGGTTTTCCCATTTGCGGCGATTGAGGATGAATGGTTGCCAAATCCGGCGCGTGTCATAGCAGCCCTCAACCAGGTGCTTGATTTCTAAATAGGTTTTCCAGGGAAATCTACTACATTATTCCAAAAAGTATCTATTTAAGATATAGTAGAAAAGAGATAGTGGAAGGAAAAGGAGGTCAAAGGGTCTATGGCAATATTTGAGTTTAAACTTCCCGATATTGGTGAAGGGATCCATGAGGGCGAAATTGTTAAATGGCATATAAAGGCTGGCGATCAAGTCCAAGAGGATCAAATTATCATGGACGTGCAAAACGATAAAGCGGTTGTCGAAATTCCCTCACCTGTACATGGTAAAGTCATTGAAATTAAAGTTCCTGAAGGAACAGTTTCAGTTGTTGGGGATGTCCTTGTGACATTTGAAGTAGAAGGGGCGGGTTCTTCCCCGTCCCAGGCTGAAGAGGTGAAAGAGGATTGCGCGGTAGGCAGCAGTGTAGCAGCGAATGTCGCCCAGGCAAAGGTGGAAACTCCTCTTGCTGCGGTAACTTCTGATAGAAAAGTGTTGGCTACTCCTAGTGTCCGAAAACTTGCCCGTGAAAAGGGTGCCGTCTTGGCAGAAATCCCGGCAACAGGGAAAAATGGTCGAATTACCAAGGACGATGTCTTACAATTTGTTTCTGGCGAAGCTACTTATGCAGCGGATTCAGCAGCAGATGTAGAGACCGTAGAACAACCTGTTACAGCAACGACTTCCGCGGCTCCGGTAATCGTAGGAGACCGTGTGGAAGAACGGGTACCGCTTAAAGGGGTACGTAAGGTAATTGCCAACGCAATGGTGAAATCCATGTATACGGCTCCACATGTTACGATGATGGATGAAGTGGATGTAACCCATTTAGTAGCACTTCGTGAAAAGGCAAAGCCACTTGCTGAGCAAAAAGGTGTGAAATTGACCTACTTACCATTTATCGTGAAGGCGTTGGTGGCCAGTGTGAAGCAATTCCCTGTGTTGAACGCGATGATCGATGAAGAGAGAAACGAAATCGTATATAAAAAATACTATAATATCGGCATTGCAACCGATACGGATAATGGTTTATTAGTTCCAGTTGTTAACGATGCGGACCGCAAAAATATGTGGACGATCGCTTCGGAAATTAAAGATTTAGCTACCCGTGGCCGTGAAGGCAAGCTGGCTGCGCATGAATTAAAAGGAAGTACGATTACGATTACGAATATCGGGTCTTCCGGTGGATTGTACTTTACACCTGTTATTAATTTCCCAGAGGTTGCGATCCTTGGAACGGGCCGGATTACGGAGAAACCAGTCGTTAAAAATGGAGAAATTACGATTGCACCAATGATGTCCTTATCCTTAAGCTTTGATCACCGGATCATCGACGGGGGTACGGCACAACATTTCATTAATTACTTGAAGCAGCTGTTAGAAGATCCTCAGCTACTTGTGATGGAGGTTTAGTCCAATGGTAGTAGGTGAATTTACCACAGAAGTAGATGTCCTAGTCATTGGGGCTGGTCCTGGAGGGTATGTTGCGGCGATTCGTGCAGCACAGCTGGGGAAGAGTGTAGCGATTGTCGATAAGGATGAAGTAGGAGGGGTATGTCTGAACCGTGGATGTATCCCCTCGAAGGCCCTTATTTCTGCAGCACACCAATATGAAACCATGTCTTCAGCAAGCGAAATGGGAATTCAGGCTGAAGGGGTTAAAGTGGATTTCGGCAAGGTGCAGGAATGGAAAAATGGCGTTGTGAAAAAACTGACCGGTGGCGTAGCTTCCCTGTTAAAGGCGAATAAAATTCAGCGATTAAAAGGTGAAGCTCTGTTTGTCAATGAAAATGAGGTGCGGGTCATTGATAATTATGAGGCCAACCGGTACCGTTTCAATCACTGTATCATTGCCACAGGGTCGAGACCGGTAGAATTGAAGGCTTTTCCATTTGGCGGTAGAATCCTTTCTTCTACCGAAGCATTGAATCTGTCGGAAGTTCCTAAAAGCATGGTTGTGATTGGCGGCGGCTATATTGGAATTGAATTGGGGCAGGCTTATGCTAAGCTTGGTACAAAGGTGACCGTGATTGAAGGAACCGACTCTGTGTTACCTGGTTTTGAAAAGGAAATTACTCGTTTTGTCAATCGGAAACTGAAAAAGCTGGGGATGGACATTGTGACAGGAGCGGTAGCACAAGGAGCAGAACAGACGGACTCCGATATTACCGTGACCTATACGGCTAAAGGGGAAGAAAAGAAAGTAACGGCAGATTACGTTCTAGTTACCGTAGGTCGTCGTCCGAACCTAGATGATCTTGGTTTGGAAGCGATCAAGATGAAGTTGACAGAACAGGGGTTGATCGAAGTCGATCAACAATGTAAAACTAGCGTAGCGAATATTTACGCTATCGGGGACATTGTTCCTGGTCCAGCTTTAGCTCATAAAGCATCTTGCGAAGGAAAAGTGGCCGCAGAAGTGATTGCGGGACAAGCGAGTGCGGTCGATTATAAAGCAATACCAGCCGTTGTTTTCTCTGATCCGGAAGTGGCCAGTGTAGGTCTAACTGAAACAGGGGCGGTGGAGCAGGGTTTTAAAGTTGTAACAGGGAAATTCCCTTATGCTGCCAATGGACGTTCATTATCAATGAATGCCGGTGATGGTTTTGTAAAGCTAGTTGGCGACCAAGAAAGTGGTTTAGTCTTAGGGGCACAAATTGTTGGACCTGAAGCGTCCAATTTGATTGCTGAAGTAGGTCTTGCCATCGAAATGGGTACGACGCTTGAAGATATTTCTTTAACTATTCATGCACACCCAACATTAGGGGAGATGGTGATGGAAGCAGCGGAAAGCGCTCTTGGACTTCCGATTCACCAAGCACCAAGTAAATAAGATAAAAAGGCTGTTCGTTGGTCAAAGTTGACCGTGAGCAGCCTTTTCTCTATTTCGTATAGGAAAATTTAAAACTCATTCTTATTTTTGACCGATAGGATAAGTAACGAAATCATGGCAGTTTTCACAGATGGTAGTGTAACAATCGGCTTGCTCTTCCACGACCTCTCCGCATTTTGCACAACATTTCTGGGGGAGGGTTCTGAAAAATTCATTGATCGGGATTAACATGTTTGTTCACTCCTTGAATCGATTTGATGTTAAAATCAGTGTAATATAACAGGAAGAATAATTAAAACGCTGTTTTTAAGCAAAATGTTGATTTATGCCGATGTTCTCTTTAAAATCCTCTTTATTTTGTCTGTTATTATACAAATTAGGTTTATTTTAATATAGTTATATAACAGTTAAATACTGGTGAAAAAATAAGAATTTATGCTGTTTATTCTACGTTTTTCGATTAAGATATATGAGTGGGGAATATGGAAGTTTTCGGAAAAGAGGTGTAGTGGGTTGGATCGATTCATTCCTAATAGGGCAGGGCTGAATATTCATGTGAAGGAAAATCTCTTTCCTGGCCGGGATTTGTTTATTCTGTGTCATGGTTTTACGGGAAGTATACAATCCCATGTCATTTCAGCTGCGCGAAATGTTTTGACGGAACGTCAGCTGTCCAATGTTTCCGTTGATTTTACCAATAATCTCAATGAATCAGACGGTCAATTTGTGAACCATACCTTGTCGGGAGAAGTTGCGGATCTTGAGGTGATTTATCAAGCGTATCGGGATACGTATGAATCTATTTATTTGGTGGGTCATAGTATGGGGTGCACGGTGGCTTTGCAATTTGCCACAAATATTACGCCTTCCGGATTGTTGTTGATCGCTCCGCCATACTCGATGAAGGATATCATTTTGGAGATTGCCAAGGCGACGTATGGTGACAGTAAAACAGGATTGGAAAAATGGAAACGGGAGCAGACCATTCCTATTTATAAAGAAAAGGATAAGGCCTATTACCCGTTAAGCTATGAATTTTTTCTTGACTTGGAGGAGGTTGAACCCTGCCGTTACGTGGAGATATCGGCTCCTGTTGCGGTGATCTACTCGGCAACAGATCCGGTTGTTCCGCCACGGCAATCAGTGCAGGTGTTTGAAACAATCGGCTCGGCGAAGAAAAAGTTGTTTCCTGTTGATGAGGCGCCGCATTCTTTTGATACACCGCTGGCTACGGTAGAATTGCTGCGCAACGTGCAACAAGGGATTCATTTTCTGCGAAAATAGGGGGGAGGTTATTCTTCCTCCACGCTTAAGATGTCTCTGACCGGGATCATCACTATCTCGTCACTTGCTTCAATATAAAGGGCTTGGGTCGTCTGATCAAATCGCTTGACTGTACCCGTGACGTGGTGGTGGCGTTTCGCTCGATAGTAGGTGAAGTGGAGCTGTGTGTTCATCGATCTGGAAATTTGCTCAGCTATTTCTGCCAGCTCTTCCTCCGATTTATCAGGCGGCTCCAGCTCATCCTGAGATTCTCCCCATTTCTTCAGGGCCTGCTTGTGTTCGGTGAGCATCATCGAGGCCCATTTCATATTCTTTCTGTCGCGTATGAAGCCATTCCCATACTTATCCATAATGACCACCTATTTTCCTGCTTCGTTCGATGGCAATTCCGCCTTCAAGATAGCTCGATGCTTTCAGAATAGCTGTTGTCCCAAATCGTTCGCGAATGTCGTCAATCGCCATCGATAGATTTCTTTTCCTTTCCCTGCTTCTAAAACTAAAGAAATCTAACTGCACTTCCCGATCAGAGCAGACATTCGAAAGACAGACATATACCGTACGGACGTCATGCCCTGGCTCATAATAGCGCTCAAACAATTGCAGACATATATGATACACCTCATCCTCAAAATAGGTGGGGGTATCAATGCTGACAGAGCGGGAGAAACCGCCGCCGGAAATCACGCCGTCAGAGTATCCGATGCTAAGGCTAATAGTTTTCCCCATTAATCCATCCTTGCGGGCTCTTCGGGTCACTTCATCACAGAGCTCCTGAATGACGATTTTAATTTCCGATGGTTTACTGTAGTCGCGCAAAAGGGTAATCCCATTTCCATAGCTCTTATGGGTAACATCATAGTTTGGCTTTACTTCGCTTAGATCGATCCCCCAGCTATGGTTATAAAGCTGCACTCCGATAATCCCAAAGCGCTTCTCTAGCAGATTCACATCATAATTGGCTAAGTGGCCAACCGTACGAATTCCCATTCGATGGAGGTTTCTTTCCATCCGCGAACCGATCCCCCACATTTTTTTAATCGGGACTGGCCATAATCTGTCAGGGAGCTCCTTGTATTTCCATTCTGCTATATTTTCCGATGCCTTCTTTGCCTCGATATCCAGGCATAACTTGGCCATAAGCATATTGGGCCCAATGCCGATCGCAACGGGAATGGTCAATTCACTCCAGATTCTGTCCTTGATCAGGCGGGCAACGGTCCATTTATCTCCAAATAATTTTTCCGTACCGGTGATATCAACCCAGGCTTCATCAATACTGTATTGAAAAATACTGTCGTAGGGAGCGAATTGATTCAAGATTTTGGTTAGTTTTGTACTGGTTTCAATATATTTTCCCATCTGGGCTTTGACAATCTGGATCCGTGGGTCCTTGGGAAGTTCAAAAAATCGGGAGACATTGCTGACCCCAAAGTCTCTTTTTAAGGCGATAGATGCAGCGAGGACAATCGACCCACTTCGTTCCGGATCACCGACGACGGCTAAATGAGCCTCACGTGGGTCAAGACCGAGCAGAGCACAGTGGGCCGATGCATAAAAGCTCCGGGCATCAATCATCAAAATGGAGCGATGGGGCATCTTTGCATAATCAAACAATCTTACCACCTCGAAAGAACATCTGTTCTAATTTTATTATACACGATTTTTTGAGAAATATGCAAACGAACGTTCTTACCTAATTAAGGAATATTTTTGTGAGCAGGTTGGCAAACTGAGGAGAGAAAGAGATGGGAGTGAACCAAATGAACAACCTGTTAGGCTGGATTTTGTTTATACTGATTGCCCATTCAATTTTGTACTATGCATTTGGCACACCTAATTGGTTTAGTACGGCTTTGCTAGCCACAGCTGTTTGGGCAGCAGTTCTGTACGGAATCCGGTATTTTGTGCGCGACAGGAACAAGGAGCGGGTATAACACACAGACTGAGAGGAAAGAAGGCCGAGCCCAGAGAAGGGAACGGCCCTTTCTTTTGCATGCAAAGAAGGGGAGAAAAAATCGTGATGCTTGGTAGTCATATTAGTATCCGTAATGGTTATTCGGGAGCAGCTCAACAAGCTATAAGAATGGAAGCACAGTCCTTTCAGTATTTCCCCAAAAATCCACGTAGTTTACATTTGAAAACATTTGATGAAAAGGATGCCGCCCATTGTGCTGAATTATCGCGGAAACATGGCATCCTTTCCATTGCCCATACAGCCTATCTGATCAATCTATCTGTAGAGGAACAAGAAATGCGGCAAACGATTCGTGCCTCTTTAAAAAATGATCTGCAAATCACAGAGGCCTGCGGTTCCTTGGGACTTGTCGTTCATTTTGGCAAATACAAGGGAAAAGACCCGCTGCAGGGCTACAAGTTAATGATCGAAATGCTTAACGAAGTGCTAGTTGATTGGACAGGCAAAGCCTTGATTTTAATCGAAAATAATGCGGGCCAGGGGGTGAAAATGGGCACCACTTTGGAAGAATTGGTTCAGATTCGGCAACTGACAGAGGTGAAAGAGAAGATCGGCTTTTGCTTAGACACCTGCCATGCTTTCGCAAGCGGTCTCTGGAATGGGACCAATTGGCAGGAGGTTGCCGAAAAGGGGAGAGAGCTTGGTTATTTTGAGCATCTTAAAGCGATCCATCTCAATGACTCCGCCTACAAAACCAGCTCCTTTCGCGATCGCCACGCGAATATAGGGAAAGGGTATATTGGGGTCGAGCCGTTCAAAGAATTGTTGACTAGTAAAGAAATAGCGGGCCTTCCGTTGGTTCTGGAGACGCCAGAATCCACAGGATATACGCATCAGGATGAGATGAGGTATATTCGGGAGAGGGTGGTAGGAAGTTCTGAACCATTACTTTAGGATAAAGGGAGACTCTTAAGGACAAAACCGATCAAAAAAACAGGGGAAAAGTCCTTGATAAGAGATCTCAAGGCCAAGGCCAGTCAAAAAAAGCTAAGGAAATGACCACATCAGTTTGGGGGTTAGTAGGCTTGCTCTTACGGAACTGATCATTAAGGCTATCTCAGGGCCTAATACTGTTCCTTTAACTAATATCTATTAAATTATTATAAAAATTTATAATACATTGACCAATCTGAATAAAATGAACTATAATTTATTCGACAATATTCTTTTAAGATTGGGTGATTAAATGAAACGCATTGCAAGAAGTCGGGAATTAATACCAATCAATAGTATTAGGGAAATTATGAATGTCGCGGAAGATATGCCGGATGCGATCCAACTTCAAATCGGAGAACCAGCAGATAATACGCCGGAGCATATTCAAGAGGCAGCAATTAAAGCAATGAAGGAGGGATACACGCACTATACAGCTAATGCAGGTTTCCTGTCCTTTCGCGAAGCGATTGCGAGAAGGATGAGACGAGATTATGATCTTGAAATTCCAACCAATCGGATTATTGTTACCGCAGGGGCAGTCGCTGCACTGAATATAAGTCTTTTATCTCTTGTGGAAATTGGGGAGGAGGTTTTACTTCCGGATCCTACCTATCCAAATTATAACTCTCTAATCAGGCTGCAGGGTGCAACCCCCGTTTATTATCCTACAAAGGCTGACAATAGCTTTTTGCCGGATATCGAAGATATTGAGAAGTTAATCACCCCCTATACTAAAGTAATGATTGTAAATTCTCCTAGCAATCCGACTGGAGCAGTGTTTACAGAAGAAAAATGGGTGGAAATATTACAATTCGCGGAGAAGCATGACCTTTACATTATATCAGATGAGCTGTACGATAAAATTATTTTTGAGGGAAAACATATTTCACCTTTAAGTGTCACCCCACGTGCACACGAGAGGGTCATCAGTATTTATGGCTTTTCAAAGGTATATGCGATGACTGGTTGGCGTTTAGCTTATGCTATTGTACCGGAACACCTCTATTCGTTGATGTGTAAATTGCAGGAGCCCATAACCACATGTGCTTCTTCGATTTCCCAAAAGGCTGGGGAGGCTGCACTTGACGGGCCACAGGATTTTGTATATGAGTGGAGAGAAAAATATAGGGAAAAACGTGATTTAGCGTGCGGAATTCTCGAAAACTACAATATGGATTTTATAAAGCCTAAGGGAGCATTTTATATTTATATCGATATTAGTGCTTCAAAAATGGCTGCAAAACAATTTGCATTAACTTTATTAAAATCGGAGAAAGTGGTTGTAGCCCCATGTGGAGCATTCGGACCTACCGGGGACCAATTTATAAGAGTCTGTTTTGCAGGTGACGTGGGTCAATTACATGAAGGGTTAAATCGATTAGGTCAGTTTTATCAAAAACAAATTCAATTTAACAATAAAGTTTAGATTTAATTTTCAAATTATATTGACATATTGCTACATTCAATATTATATATAATATATAATCTATATTATATTGTGGGCAATTGGGAACTTTCGGTGAGGATGATGCTATGACAGAACTACTAGATAAACACAAAATTCGAAACAAAAAGAGTCTGAGTGGCGATCTTATTATTTACATAAAACAACAAATCCTTTTAGGTTTTATAAACCCAGGCGAACGGATTGTTGAAACGAGGATCGCCAAAGAGTTAGGGATCAGCCAGACGCCCATCCGAGAAGCGATTCGGCACCTTGCTGGGGAAGGGATTGTTACTATTGTTCCAAACAAGGGACCGCATGTTCGAATACTAACCTCAAGGGATATTTTTGAAATTTATTCATTACGGATAGCCCTTGAAAGTCTGGCTATTAAACTGGCCATTTTGAATAGCAGTGAGGAGGATATTGCTTATTTAGAGGATTTTTTTGAAAAAATGAGACAAAAAGTAAAGGATGAATCCGTTACATCGTTAGCGGAGGATTCAGCCTTTATCCATAATTATATCTATCTATTATCCAAGCACACGTGGTTAATGGCAATGAATGAATCTATTTCGTTTCAAATTTCCTTGGTGAACAGGGAAATAGAAAAAAGGTATTCCAAGCAAAAGGAAGTGGACGAACATACCGAGATACTTGAGGTATTAAAGCAGAGGGATCCAAAATTAGCTGAACATATCATGAAGCAGCACATCTACCGAACTTATCAAAACTACCTGGAATTCAATCAATTACAAAGCAATATAACAAGTGAACATCTTTTACTTTAGAGGGGGAAATTATGTCGAAAAATGAAGAGAGAAAACCATTAACGACACCCTATGTATACATTGATCTGGACAAAGTGGAAAAGAACATAAAAAACATGACCGAGCGACTTGCCAATGCGGGGATTGCGCATCGTCCACACATTAAAACACATAAATCTATTGAGCTTGCAAAAAAACAAATCGAAATGGGATCAGTTGGGATCACGGTTGCAAAATTAGCAGAGGCTGAAGTCATGAACGAAGCAGGAATCAACGATATTTTCATCGCCTATCCGATTGTTGGTGAACAAAATCTGCTTAGATTAAAAGCACTTTGCAGTTCAAGTCAGATACGGACAATTGTGGATAGCTATACAATTGCCTCCGGAATTTCCAGTGTCGGAGAGTCCCTTAACAAAAAAATAGAGGTGCTGATTGAGATAGATGGCGGAAGCCATCGCGGGGGAGTCCAGCCCGGGGAAGCCACCCTCGATTTTGCAAAATCAATTGCAGATCTTCCGGGAATAAAAATCGTTGGTTTATTTGTATATTCGGGACAAGTATACGGTGAAAAGGACCACTCAGGTATAAAGAAAAAAAGCCAGGAAGAGGCAGAAATCTTAATCAACACCCAACAGTTGTTAAATCAAAACGGATTTGATATTCAGATCACCTCAGGTGGTTCTACCCCTTCCTCTTTTTTTGCAAGTGATCTAGAAGGGATTACCGAATCACGGGCTGGCAACTATATCTTCTGTGATATGAATGCAGTCCATCTGGGAGTAGCAGATATGAATGAATGTGCATTGAAAATATGCAGTACAGTTGTAAGCACCCCACTTCCAGGATACGCAACAATTGATGCGGGCTCAAAAACGATTACAAGTGATCTTTCTGTCAAGGGTGACACATATGGCACGATCTATGGAAAGGAGGGAGTTAAACTAGTAAAGCTGAATGAAGAGCACGGCTATCTGCGATTTGATCCTTCTGTCTATCAATTTAAAGTAGGGGACGTGGTAGAGATCATTCCCAACCATAGCTGTGTGGTACCTAACTTGAACGATAAAATTTATGCGTTTAGGAATGGGACTTTTGAAAGGGAAATTAGGATTGACGCTCGAGGTGCTAATTATTAGTTTGCCAAGGTTGTGATGAGATGTATGCGGTGGAATTGAAATGTATAAGCTGCTCCGAAACCTATCCGCTTATACCAATCTATGAATGTGAGAAGTGCCAGGGGATTCTTGAAGTTTCCTACGACTATGAAAAGTTGAAGGCCAAAATGCTTTCGGGTAGTCTGAAGCTTCCTAATGATCTGCTTCCCATCAAAAATGAAAGCGCTATATCATTGGGTGAAGGGAATACCCCTCTTTTAAAATCGGAAAAATTGGCAAACAGTTTAGGAATCCGCAGTTTATACTTTAAATGTGAATTTGCAAATCCTACAGGTTCCTTTAAAGATAGGCCAGTTTCTATTGGAATCGCAAAAGCTGTTGAATTTGGCTATAAAAAGGTGATTGTTGCCTCCAGTGGAAATGGGGCAGCTGCCGTTGCAGCCTACGGAGCAAGAGCAGGTTTGGATGTAACCATTCTGGTTCCAAAATCAACACCTATTGAAAAGGTTACCCAAGCACTCCAATATGGGGCGAAGGTGATCAGGGTGGAGGGTCCGTATAGTCAGTGTTTCTCTCAAGCTAAAAAGGCTAGTGAAGAATCGGGGATGTATAACATCACCACAACCTTTTTAAATCCATATACGGTTGAAGGCGATAAAACCATTTCATATGAACTATTCAAGGCAATGGTGGAAATTCCCGATGCTATCTTTGTTCCAATCGGTGCGGGGCCACTTCTCGTAGGAATTGGTAAAGGATATAAGGAAATTCAAAAACTTTATGGCCTGGATGAAGTGCCAAGGATGGTCGGCGTCCAGGCATCTGGTTGCAACCCTATAGCGCGGGCATTTAATGAAGGGAGGGATTCCATAATTTCTGAATCGAATCCATCTACGATCGCTGGAGGTATTGCTGACGGATTAAATGGATACGCGAAAGATGGAGATTATACACTCGCGACGATTAATAAGACAAATGGATTCGCTTTGGATGTTTCAGATGAAGAAATCATGCAAGCGCAAAAAATACTTGCCCATCAAGAGGGAATCTTCGTCGAACCATCGGCGGCAGCGGGAGTAGCAGGACTAATGAAAAGTATCAAGACCGAACAACTGAATAAGCACAGCACAATTGTCGTTATTTTGACAGGACATGGCTTAAAGGATTTGAAAAATGTATCGACAAATGTGGATACAGTTCCTGCTGAAGAAATTGACTAATGAAAAAGAATGGAGGAGGATTTGTGGGATCACAACGACTTGATCCATTAACGTTGCCTGACATACAAACCGCAAAAGAACGATTAAGAAATGTTATTACGCCATCTCCTATAATCAATATGGAACTCCTGAACATGAAACTGCAGAAAAATGTCTTTGTTAAGGCAGAAAGTTTATTACCTGTCGGATCCTTTAAATTAAGGGGGGCTTACAATAAAATTGCAGCCATCACCGAAGGGAAAAGTGGAATAGAGGTGATCACAGCCTCCGCGGGGAATCATGCGATGGGTGTATCTTATGCCTGTAAAGTTCTAAATCAAAAAGCGACAGTTGTCCTTCCAAAAACGGCACCCGCAATCAAGAAGGAAACTTGCTTGGCTTTAGGGGCAACGGTCATAGAATATGGTGAAACATACAATGATGCGTATGCAAAGGCCCGCGAGATGGAAAAGGAATTGGGAAGCGTATATATTCACTCGATTGCAGATACAGAAATAATAGCGGGACAAGGAACCGTTGGATTAGAAATCCTTGAACAACTGCCGAATGTGAAACAGGTGATTGTTCCGATAGGAGGTGGGGGACTTGTTTCAGGAGTGGCTGTTGCACTAAAATCAATCAATCCAAAAATCCGTGTCATTGCCGTGCAGCCTTCTGGCTCCCCAGTTTATTATCGAACGATCAAGGAAAAGAAAATTGTTGAACTCAATGAAGTCAATACGATTGCCGACGGTTTGGCCAATAAAAAAGTAGAACCATTTTTGCTGGATCATATTTTAAAGTGGGTTGATGATGTTTGTCTAGTTCAGGAAGATTCGATAAAGAAGGCGATTGCCTTACAACTCATGTATGGGAAAATTTTAGTTGAGGGTGCGGGAGCAGCTGCTTTAGCTGCGGTTTTGGAAGGCCAAATTGATTGCTCAGAACCCACTGTATTAATCTCAACTGGATCCAATATTGATCTAGTGAAACTTCAGGAGATCCTTGGAAATTACCAAGATATATAGCTGCAGAAATCGTAATATTTAGACCAATACAATATTTAGGGGGAATAAATATGTCTCGAAAATTTTTAAAAGGGTTATTACTAACCGCTATGTCAACCGCACTGATTCTAACTGGTTGCAGCAGCACAGAAACTTCAAGTTCCGGGAAACAGGAGAGCCATTTAGACAGAATTATTGCAAACAAAAAGATCCGAGTTGCGACTTATGCGGATGTTCCGGGTTGGAGTGTTTTAAACGCAAAGGGTGAATATGAAGGATATGATCCAGACATTGCTAGAAAGCTTGCAGAAGCACTTGGGGTGGAAGTTGAATTCGTGACTACAGACGGGGTAAATCGTATTCCGTTAGTAGAATCTGATAAGGTAGACGTGGCCATATCTACCTTTACCCCGACTAATGAAAGAGCGAAATCAATTGATTTTACAATTCCATACGCTGCTGCAGGAATTGTCCCATTGTATTCTAAGGACAAACCAATTAAGAATTTAGATGATCTTGCAGGAAAGAAGGTATCCGTGGCTAGGGGATCAACAAGTGATCTAGCACTGCAGAAATATTTCCCTGAGGCAGAAATCGTACGATTTGATGCTGTCGCCGATGCGTTCATGGCTTTAAAGACTGGTAAAGTAGATGTACTATTGGAGGAAGATGGAATTGTATATGATTTAGCAAAAACTAATCCGGAATTAGAAGCGTTTTCAGGTGATCCATTTAAACCGGGTTATATTGCAATGGGGGTTCAGAAGGGGGACCAAGAATGGATGAATTATCTCAATAACTTTATCAGAAACCTAAACTATTCTGGGGATAATAATGAACTTTATCAAAAGTGGTTTGGTAAGGATCTACCAAAATTGCAGACCTACTAAAAAAAAGGGGCTGGAAAGCCCCTTCCAATTCCTTTTAAGGGGTGATCTCATTGAATCTTGTTTTTGGGGATATCGTTCCATATATACCAGATATGCTAAAAGGTTTAGGACTTAGCTTATACATTACGATTATAGGGATGGTTGTTGGAACGGTTTTAGGTATTTTTTTCGCATTGGGTAAAATGAGTTCCATTAAAATTCTTCGTCTGATAAGCAGTTTTTATATAGAAGTAATTAGGAATACTCCGTTACTCGTACAATTATATCTTATCTACTTTGGTTTAGGGCAGCTTGGGATTGATATCAATCCACTTTGGTCTGCGTTAATAGGCATTGTTATTAATAATGCGGCATATACAGCGGAAATTTTTAGAGCGGGAATAAGTTCTGTACCAGGGGGAATAAAAGAGGCGGGTTCTGCTTTAGGCTTAAGTATTCCACAGATTTTTCGGTACGTAGTTTTGCCCCCTGCCATTAAAAGTGTTTTTCCAGCATTAACAAATCAGCTTATTCTACTCTTTCTATTTTCATCTGTTGCCTCGATTATATCCCTTGAAGAGCTGACTTATCAGGTGATGAACATTGATTCCAAGACATCAAGAACCTTTGAGGTTCTTATTATAGCAACTGTTCTTTATTACGGATGCTCCTCCATTTTTTCTTCCTTGTCAAAGATAGTGGAAAAGAAAGTATTTCGATGGTAGGTGGTGAGCGGTCATGTTTCAAGAGTTCGGATGGATTCATCTTCTTCCACTTGTAAAGGGTGCAGGATTAACCATTGTTCTATGTTTTTTTGCTACCATTTTTGGAAGTGTAATTGGGCTTTTTGTTGGGCTCGGTTCACTTTCTAAAAGGAAATTTATAATAATTGTTTGTACGTGGTATATAAAACTTATCCGCGGTATCCCCTTATTAATGTTAATTTTTCTTACTTATTTTGGGCTTCCGATGATTATCGATGGGATCAATTTTTCAAAAGGTTTTTCGGCCGTCCTTGCGTTATCCATCTATGCTGGAGCTTATATGGGAGAGATTGTTAGGGGGAGTATTCAGTCTATTTCCAAAGGACAATTTGAGGCATCTGATGCACTCGGATTAAGTTATTTCCAGAAGATTAGGTACGTGATTCTCCCACAGGCCTTAAAAGTGATGATTCCACCCGGTATTGGATTTATCATTGCTCTTATTAAAGATTCGTCCCTCGTATCTGTCATAGGGTATATTGACTTAACGAAAGCGGGTAGAGTGGTCAGTAATTTAACTGTAGACCCCATTCGGACATTTTTAGTTGTTGCACTCTTTTACTTTGTAATTTGTTATGGACTATCTAAAGTGTCTCGATACTATGAAGCAAAATTAACGCAATCACAATAGGGAAGGGAGAGTTAAGGGTGATTATTCAAGTAAGAGATTTACATAAAAAATTTGGGGACTTGGAAGTTTTGAAGGGAATTTCCTGTGAGATTAATAAAAAAGAAGTGGTTTGTGTTATTGGTCCATCCGGATCCGGTAAAAGTACTTTTCTTCGTTGTTTAAATCTCTTGGAAGATATTAGCGGGGGAAAAATCATGATCAATGGGCATGATTTAACGGATCCGAAAACAGAGATTAACAAGGTGAGAACGGAAGTCGGGATGGTGTTTCAATCTTTTAACCTGTTTCCACATATGACAGTTATGCAGAATATTATGTTAGCTCCTACGAAGGTGAAAAAAATATCAAAGGAAGAGGCTTGGAGAACGGGCATGGAGTTATTAGATAAGGTAGGCCTGAAAGATAAGGCTGATGTTTATCCGAGCAGTCTTTCAGGCGGACAAATGCAAAGGGTTGCTATTGCACGTGCCCTAGCCATGAATCCTGAAATTATGTTGTTCGATGAGCCGACATCTGCCCTAGATCCAGAGTTGGTTGGAGAGGTTTTATCTGTCATGAAAAACTTGGCTGAGGAAGGAATGACAATGGTTGTTGTGACGCATGAAATGGGGTTTGCCCGTGAAGTTGCTGACCGTGTCTTCTTCATGGATCAAGGGATTATTATGGAGGAGGGGAAGCCTGAGCAAATTTTCTCAGCGCCGAAGAATGAAAGGACACAAAGCTTCCTAAGGAAAGTCATTTAAACCCTAGGACAGTGGAGATAGAAAAGTGAGTTGATTACGTCGGTAAAATAATTCCATGTTTTTAATTTCGTTCACAAACTGAAGAAAAAGGGGAATTTATATGGAGGCTCTGCCACAAAACACAGCACTTATTATTATTGATGTTCAAAAAGGATTTGACGAACCCTTCTGGGGGGAACGAAACAACCCATATGCGGAAGAGAATATTGCAAAATTGTTAAAGAAATGGCGGGAAACGGAGCGGCCCATTATTCATATTCAGCATTTATCAGAAAATATCCATTCCCCTTTGCACCCGAACCAACCAGGGTGTGAATTCAAAGAGATAGTCAAACCTATAGCGAATGAACCCGTAATTACGAAAAATGTAAATAGCGCATTTATAGGTACCAATTTAGAACAGGTTCTAAGGGAGTATGGATGTACTAACTTGGTGATTGCGGGTTTAACGACGAATCATTGTGTTTCCACAACGACTCGTATGGCGGGTAACCTGGGTTTTACCACTTTTATTGTTTCTGATGGGACCGCGACGTTTGATCGAACAGGGTTTGACGGTAAGTTATATAAGGCAGAGGATATTCATATGATTTCCCTAGTCAATCTGCATGAAGAATTTGCAACGGTTCTTTCTACAAATGAGGTATTAGGAATGATTTTTAATTACGCCAGTAACTAAATTATCATAACCTAAAAGGAAGTCACCCCTTATATACACGGGTGGCTTCCTTTTTTTAGAACGTTCGCTTGCCAGATGAATATATTGAGAACTGGGCAGGTGATTATGATGGACAATTACTTTATAATTAAAGATAGAGGAAGTATGGTGGAAATCCGTAACATTTCACGGTTTCCCTTTCACTCGTATATTTTTTTCATTGATAATCAGCAAGTAGCTACTTTTTTCAAGGGCAATACGTTTTACTTAAGCAAAATCGGATTAACATTCGGACAGCACTCACTTTCTATCGTAGCTCACTATCCGGAAAATGGCGTGCTGGTTCCTTTAATGGAACAACATTCTTTTGTTGTTCCTCAATTATCGATGCTTCTTTCTTCAGGGGATGAACGGGTGATCGCCCGTGATTTTAGACCTGGAGACATTTTGGTGGCTTCAAACAATGTAGATGAGAAAATGACTGGTTATATGGGACATTCAGCCATCATCATTAGCCCAGATCGGCTGATTGAGTGCCCAGGGGGCCATCCTGCAATAGAGCAGGACACAATTCAGCAATTTCTTGAGTATCATCCGCACCATGCCCACTATCGGCCGAGATCAGCTGAGATGGGTCAAAGAGCTGCTGCTTTTGCCGTTAACTACCTCATGCAATATCGAGAAAATCTCAAAAATGGAATCGAACAGCCTATATTCTCTTTTAACTTAACTGTCCCACTAGAGGATCCCTGGACAGCTGTCTATTGTTCCAAGTTGATATGGCTCAGCTACTTTTATGGTGCAAATTATAAATTTTTAAATGACTTTTTGTGGTTCTCTCCTGAAGATCTTGATGAAAATCTAAAAGACAACGAGCACTTTGAATTAATTTATAAACACCCTCAATTCGGTTTTCTGATTAACACATAGAGCGTTAGGCCTTATCGTCCTACGCTCTTTTTCTCTTTACCCAGACAAAAATCGTACGCCAACCGACCATAAAGATTGCCGTAAAGACCAACGCCACTACCAGAAAAGGGATGGGAACATCACGGTCTAGGTAAAGGGCTCGCAGAAATAAACCGATGGGGACAGCGACAATGGTTACTAACAGGGTTGTTTTGAATGTGATCGGGATGGTTGACACTGCTTTTTCTTTATATAGGCCGACAGAACTCGCGACCGCAAGCCAGCTGATGATAAAAGGAACTGCGGTTTCCATCGTTTCGTTCCAATTAATTTGCAATCCATGCTCCAATCTGCCGGAAATAACAAAGGCCAATAAGGCCAGCAAATCACCAAGGATTAGGATAAGGGTTGTTTTTTTCATTGATTGTGACCTCAAGAGAAATAAAATTTATTCCTTTATTTTAATACAGATTTCTGTTCACAACATTCTGTCACCATACCCTAGTTATGACAAATCTGTGACCGAACCCCGGATCTTTTCTCTTTCTTAACCATGCTATAATAATCTTAAAAGTTTAAGCAAGCCCTAAAGGACAACTGTATGGTTTGTGTTCGGCGTAGTACACAAACCAACCAGAAGAAGGTGGTTGGCGATGAAGACAATGTTACTAACTGGACATAAAAGACAGGAAATCGGACTTTGGGGGGAGAAGCATCCTGCTTTCCCCTATCTAAAAATTGCCTATCAGCGAAAGATCATTCAAGCGATTGAGGAAGTGTCAGTGGAGTGGTTTCTAAACAGCGGAACACAGGGATTGGAATTGTACAGTGCTTCCTGGCTTTTGGAGTTGAAAAAGGATTATCCCCAAATAAAGTTAGCGATGCTGCTGCCTTACTTTGCACAAGAAAAACATTGGAAGGAAGATGTGCAGGCACTTTATCAGGAGGTTCTGGGAAGGGCAGATTTTGTCGATTATATTACCAAAAGAGAGTATAGTCATCCCTGGCAGTTAAGCACTCGTAACGCCTATTTGATTCAGAAAAGCGATGGTTTGATCACCTTTTTCAATGGGGCTGAAAGGACACATCCGTGGTTTTTTATCGAGGAAGGTAGAAAAAGGCAAGAAAAAGATGAGTATTTACTCTGGATCATGGATTCAGATGATATGCAGTTCCTGGTCGAAGAGTTAAATTCCAACTACTAGCCCCAAAGGGCAGAGGCTGATCCATCCGGATCAGCCTAAGAAATTAATCGTGATTATGGGTTGGGTCATCACATCCATGTTCTTCATCCATGGCTTCCTCGAAAGCTGCGGCAACCTTTTCAAATTCATCATCTGATTCAATCGCCGCTAATTCTCCGTCACTTTCAACTCGCAAGAAGAATACATCAATATCTTCGTCACTATTTTCGTCAATGTCTTCAACGAAGCTAACTGCAATATAATCACTACCATCGATTTCTAGTGTGCCTAATACTTCTACTTCTTGCTCCTCATTGTTTTCGTCTACTAAAGTAAAAATTTCACCGACCTCGATATCCATACTTAAATCCCCTTTCCATTCCTCGACCTTCTGGTGAGGCTACTAATAGTATATCGCATCTCTCCATATCTTCCCATTGCCAATTCAGTTTTATTCGTGAAATTTTGGAGAGTATTGACAGCACGGCCAGAGCAGGACTTTCCGCAGTTTTGTCGAATATCCTTAAGCGAATAAAAATATTCTTGAAAATGGGAGATATCGCATGAGGATATTCATCAGTTGTTACTTTGTGCTTTTGTTATCTTTCTTTTTCATTCCGGAAGTCACCGTCAGTCCTGTTGTTCAACATGTAAGCGCAGTTCAACCGGAGCCTGAAGAAATAGAAGTGATTCAGCCTACTGACGAGGGGGAAAAGATCGAAAAGGTCAAAGCAGCCTCAGTTTTGCTGGATGTGCCGATTATCAAACAAATGCCTGAATTGTATAATGGATGTGAGGTTACCAGTTTGTCCATGCTTTTACACTATTCTGAAATACCAGTTGATAAATTGGAATTAGCCGAGAAGGTAAAAAAGGATCCAACCCCTTTTAAAGGCAGTTCACTTCGCTCTATTTCCGAGTGGGGAGATCCCAATGAGGGGTTTGTTGGTGATATAACAGGAAAAAGAAAAGGCTATGGTGTTTACCATGGGCCACTATTTGAGTTGTTAGAGGAATACGCGAAAGATCAGGCGGTTGACTTGACGGGTGAGGAGTTTACGGCAATTGAATGGGCCTTAACGAATGGAAAACCGGTCGTGATTTGGACGACAGCCCACTTTTCCCCGACAGAGGAGTGGGTTACTTGGAAGAAAAATGGCCGGACGATTCGCGCGACCTTCAAGGAGCATGTTGTTTTACTCGTCGGTTATGATGACCAATTTGTCTATCTCAATGATCCGTTGAGCGGCAACAAGGCGATGAAGGTGGAGAGAAACGCGTTTATCGAGAGTTGGAAACAGATGGGAAGTCAGGCCGTCACGATGATGGACAACAAAGACCCATTTTTGTAGTACATGGGGGAGGATTAAAGGGCAGAGGCTAGAATTTATCCTCCTCCTTAACACCCTCGGGAATGCAATGTTCCACCATTGTTTGTAAGGCAGGATCGAGAATTTCTATCGTTAAATCATAAAAAGGAAAGGGGTGTTCCGTAAAATTTTTAAGCTTGTGGGAGTAGCTTGCGGCTTCGGAAAACAGTTTTCCGTCATTGATCCCTTTTTCTCCGTCCCAGTTCCCTTGACACTTATCCAGAGCTTGCTCAAACAGCTTTATCGCCCCATTGATATTGCCATTTCGGAAGTGGTGCAGGGCCACAGCAATTTGCAACAGGGACTGAAGCCACTTGTTCTTCCCTTCACGTAGCCAATATTCTTCAAGTACCTCATGGCATTCATAATAATCCCGTTCCATGTTAAAATAATATAAAAACTCGATATAAAGGCGATCATACATCCTTTTGCAGTCCTTTCCCTACCCTTTTAAACCTCTTTTCCCATGCAATTTTGACAAAGGCCCTTTAACACAACCTCCGTGTTGAGGATATGATAGTGGCGGGAGAGTTTTTCGCCCAGCTGCACTGTAATATCTGAATCCTCAATATCCTCCATTCTTCCGCAGTTTTGACACAAGAAGTGGTGATGTTTGGTCTCCGCCATTTCAAAACGGGATGCATCACCAAAACGATATTCTCGAAGAATACCCATTTCATGCAGTGAATGAAGGGTGTTATAAACCGTTGTAAAAGATAAGGTTGGAAATTCACTCCGCATAAATTGATAAATTTCTTCGGCAGTGGGATGATCGAGTTTGAGCAGCACATTAATAATGGCAAGCCTTTGAATGGTAACCCGACCACCTTTTTCTTTAATTTTTTCCATCACAACGTCGATCAGGTTATCTTTGTTCATTATGCATTGCCTCCATTTGAAATATAACAAAAGAAGTAGTGGTAACTCCTATTAGTTCTTTTAGAATAGTATATACTGTAAATGTAATAATTACAAATAAAATCGAAGATAATAACCCTTCAAGGCATAGGATTTGACATTTTACATAGGAAAAAGGAGAATATGATGGCGATGCATATCGTTGATTAAGAGAAGGTAGGGGAGGTGATGAAATGAAATCAAAGATTCCCATTATACTCATCCTTTTGGCCGGATTTCTTCTAGGTATCTATTACCATTATTTATTGGAGCAAATTACCAGTTTAGCGCCATTTCATTATATATCGATTAGGAAGGATTCGCAGATCTGGAATATCTTGGCGTACTTATTCACCCATTTTTTTACCATTATGTTTTCTCTGTCCATCATTTTCATTTCTTCTGTGATCATGTTAGAAAATCGGAACCCATCCAGAACAGTCGCTTGGCTTGTGATTCTGACCGTGTTTCCGATCATCGGGTTTATCTTTTACATTTTTGTCGGAAGAAATGTGAGAAAGAGAAGGCGGTATAAGCATAAAACAATTGATTTGAATGAGATGCAGCAATTGATTCAAATTCCCTATGATCTAAACGATCCGGAAAAACTGAAGAAATTTCCCGGAAGACCACAGCGGATAATCAACTTTTTATGGCAAAGTGCCAGTTCACCAATGACAAGGTATAACCAAGTGGAAGTGTTGACAAATGGGGAAGCGACATACAGTTCAATGCTTGAGGAAATGCAACAAGCTAAGCATCATATTCATTTTATTACCTTTATTCTCCGCGATGACGGGATTGGCCGGCAGATGAAAGAAATCTGGATGGAAAAAGCCAAAGCGGGGGTTGAGGTTCGCTTGATTATTGATGGGTTGGGAAGTAGACAGCTACCTGCTACCTATATCCAGGACCTTAAAGATGCTGGCGTGCAAGTGATCATCTTTTCTCCGATCCTTTTTCCCTATTTAAGAAAAGTGAACTACCGAAACCACCGCAAAATTACCGTAGTGGATGGGACCGTCGGTTTCCTTGGGGGATTAAACGTCGGGGATGAATATTTAGGAAAAAGTGAAAGATTTAATTTTTGGCGGGATACCCATATGAAACTTGAGGGAGATGCCGCTTATCTTTTACAGCTGATTTTTTTGATGGATTGGAATTTTATCTCCAAACAGGACATTACGCTTAGTCGTGAGTATTTTCCGCACCATACTATTAAAGAGAAGCATTACGTGCAAATTGCGGCAAGTGGGCCTGACTCCGATTGGGAATATATTCAAAAGGTGTACTTTTCACTCATTACAGGTGCTCAAAAGACCGTTTATATTACGACTCCTTACCTCATTCCCGACGACAGTATCGTCATGGCTTTAAAAATTGCGGCATTGAGTGGTGTGGATGTAAGGATTGTTGTTCCTGCTGTACCGGATCATATGGTGGTATTCTGGGCCTCACGCTCCTACTATACGGAGTTAATGGAGGCAGGTGTTCGGATTTATACCTATCATAAAGGATTTATCCATGCGAAAATTATGATCGTTGACGGGGAAATTTCCACCTTAGGTACCGCGAATTTTGATATTCGCAGTTTCCAATATAATTTTGAAGTAAGCAGCGTAGTCTATGACACGCAAGTAGCTGAGCGTTTGGAGAGGGATTTTACGCAAGATATGTTGGATAGCTCAGAACTCTCTTTAGAGACTTTCTCAAAGCGCCCACTACTGGAAAAACTAAAAGAATCCATCTCAAGACTAATGTCACCGTTATTGTAATAAACCAGGCTTTAACCATTTAATCTTCCCTGCATATCCTAGCATTAGGCCGTTTGCATGGTAAGAAGGGATGTGACAATAGTGAAACCGTTGATTGGCATCACTCCTTCCTTAGAGAAACATTCATTTTCACTGCCTCAGGATAATGTTGGTGCAGTCTTGGCGGCAGGGGGGATTCCAATAATTCTGCCTTACCTGACAGATGCAGAGCAAATCATCGAATTAGTGGATAAAATAGACGGTTTGTTACTATCCGGAGGTGGGGATATTAATCCTTTTTATTTTGCTGAGGAGCCGATTCCTGGACTGGGTTCCATCACTCCGGAACGAGATGATTTTGAAATCTCATTAGTAAAAGAAATGTTGGTACAAAACAAGCCGATCTTGGGGATTTGCAGGGGATGTCAAATATTAAATGTTGCCGCTGGCGGGAATATGTATCAGGATATATATTCTCAAATCGACCGACCTTTACTGCAGCACACCCAGCAGGCTCCAAGGGATCATGTTTCCCACCTGATCAAGGTTGTTACAGGAAGTTTGCTCCATGAGATGATGGGAGAAACCGAAGTAAAAGTAAACAGTTTTCATCATCAGGCGATCCGTCATATACCAAACGGATTTACCATTACAGCACGATCATCTGATCAGGTGATCGAGGCATTTGAGAGTAATACCCATCGTTTTGTAGTAGGGGTACAGTGGCATCCGGAAAATTTATTCCGCAAGGATCAGCGGATGCTGCGTTTGTTTCAGCGGTTTATTATGGCATGCAAGGAAAACACAACAAGGGGTGCCTAAAGCACCCCTTGTTTTCCCATGTTATTCAGTTGGTTATATTAATGGATGTTCTGCCCTGCAAGTGCTTGCTCAGCATATTGTACAAGACGTTTTGTGATTTCTCCACCAACCGACCCATTAGCGCGTGAAGTTTGGTCTGCTCCCAATTGAACACCAAATTCAGAAGCGATTTCAAACTTCATTTGGTCCAAAGCCATAGAAGCACTTGGTACCAATTTTTGATTCGAATTGTTGTTATCGGATTGTTGTTGCATGTGAAATTCCTCCTTGAAAATGTGGTTAGAAGAGAGGTTCATCAATGCCACATCTCTATTTTGTCCGAAGGAACGAGAACTATAAGTGGTAGGTCTAACCAATCAATTAATAATCCGATCGATCATCACAGCCACTTCGGCGCGGGAAACAAAAGCGTTCGGACGATAACTTCCGTCTTCATAACCTGTCACAATCCCTGCTTTTTGCAGTTCGTTAATTTCTTTTTTCGCCCAATGGGAATCCACGTCCCACATCGCGGCTGAATTTGCCGAGGAATCGCTGAAATTGAAGCAGCGATCAAGAATAACTGCTAACTCCGCACGGGTAATCGGTCTTTTTGGCTGGAACGTTTGGTCCGGATAGCCTGTAACCATTCCGTAACTTGCCATTGTGCGAATCGCTTCTGCCGACCAGCGAGAGGAATGGATATCCTGGAAATAAACTTCGTCCTTTGGTTGGAATTTCATCAAGCGTGACAACAAGGCGGTAACTTCTTCACGGGAAATATCTTTGTTTGGACGGAAGGTATCATCCTGGTACCCTTTAATCAGCCCTTGACCTGCGATATCTGTTATCTGTCCAATTGCCCAGTGTTGGGAAATATCCTTAAATATTGTTGGTGTTCCACCGCTTTGAAGGGCTGTCCAAAAAGCAGGGTCCTCTTGCCCTAAATGCCAGGCTCCCCAACCGCGCAAATTATATTTATCGACAAGTTTAATTTTCTCCATGAGTGTCTTGGCATTATCAAACCAAATTGTATACTTTTGGTTGTTAGACCCTTTAAAGTTTGCCGTCATAGATCCCGTTTTTGCGTCATAAACGGCTTTTCCGTTGGACTTCTCCAGTAACTTCATGGTGTTTGAATAAAAAAGGCCGTCTCCCTTGACCTGATCCGTCCAATAACGACCGTATAGAGGCAAGCCAAGCACTAATTTTTTTGAGTCTATTTTTGTAACTAAATATTTTAAAGATTTTTCAACCCAGTCGACGCTGGCTACAGGCCCTTGTGGACCACCTGGATAGCTCTGATCATACGCCATGATATAAACATGGTCGACTAATTTGCCTATGGCTTCATAATCATAAGAACCAACCCAACCCTGAGTTGTATTGGACTGTGCAGGGGCAACTGCGATGGAGACGGTTTTTCCATGTGGATGTAATTTTTTGGTTAACTGCTTGACAAATTCGGTTTGCAAATCCCGTTCTGCAGCAGTTAAGTTTTCAATATCTAGGTCAACCCCGTCTAAATCATATTGAAGCACCGCATTAGAAATTTGTTCGGCGAGTTTATCCTTATTTTTCATGGCTTTGATTCCAAGTTGTTGGTCCCAATGATTACTGATAAAAGGGGTAATCCGATAGCCCTTTTGATGGGCATACTTAACAAAATCTTGGTCAACACTCGTCAGCAAATTTCCGTCCTGTGAAAGGTTAAAATAATTAGGAGCAAGCGTCCCTACCATTCCATTCGTTTTTTCCAATTGCTTTTTATATGTACTAGAATTAGCACCATATAAATAAATGATATTATTATGTTCTGGCGCTTGGGCGGAAGCGGATCCTATTAATGTCACTAACAAGGTAAGGATCATCACCAAACTCAAACATTTCTTCATCTCGCTCTCCCTTTTTCTTATATTTTATCTAGTAAACCTTCCTATTCTATGATAAAGGACAAGAATAGGTAATTCAGCCGGTAAAAATAGGGAATGAAAAGTGAAAGTATGATTTGAAGAAAAAAAGAGGTAAAAGTTTTAGGCCTGTACATATAATGTGGTGAGGTGAGGGGATGAAAGAGCAAGGGAAATCCAATTTTGTACAGGCGGTCACACTATTTTTTTTCATTGTAAATATCTGTTTAGGTATGATGCTGTTTTCTCCATCTAACCATTATAATCCGATGAAGATTCTTGTTGAGGCGGAGAAACAGATCGATGTGAGCCCCGTCAGTTCGTCGGTTGGACTGCAAATGATCCTGGAATGGAGGTTGGTTGACCAGTATAGAGACGGAGAATGGTCTGTTGAGAAATACAGGGAATATGAAAAATACGTGGACACGAACGGGAAATTAGTAAAGGAAATGCCAACGGATCATTATAATTTTTTGCGTTATTGGCGATACCCATAAAATTATGGTAAAATTTTTTGGTGAAAGGTATCTGCAAGGAGGAAGACGAAATGGATGCAGAAAATAAAACGCTAGTACAAATGGCCAAGCGTTCAGAAGTGAAAGCATATGAGGAATTTGTCAAGGATAGCCGAAATGCGGTATGGTATCCGAACTATGTCGCTTATGTGCAAAAGCTGGAAAAGGAGGATCCTTCCCTTACGGAGGCTTCTGATTGGACCAAAGAACAGTTGAAAAGAAAGCTTCAAGGGTATATTGCATATCGATAATTCATTCTAAATTATACATAAAAACGCCGTTATGCGGCGTTTTTATGTATAATAAAGAAAATAGAAAACTATTAAAGGAAGGAAGGGAGGATGTCCTACCTCCCCACTTAATGGTTCGTTGCACTTATTTCCGGAAAACGTTAAATCGACGAGGTAAATGGGAAGGATGGTATCCCTTGAATATGGAACTCAGGACAAAAATTCATGCGGAAGAGGTCGCCCGAATGTTGGAATATTGGATTAAAGAGCCTGCCTTGCAGAAGCATGAGGAACATTGTGAATGGCTTGAAGATACAATATACCACGTCAAGGATCCAATGACGGATGTCACATCAAAGCTGCAGCTCCCTCCTGATTATCTTTTTTATATGATTTATGTCGATAACAAGCATGTTGGATTTGTTGAAGCATTCTCCAGACCTTTCGATTTTCATGGTCTTTCCATCGATATTACATCGATTTGCATATTTAAGGAATTCCGCGGGAATGGGTACGTTAGAGAAGCCTTGAAAATGCTGATCTCGCAATTATTTGATACATTCTCCAACGCTAGACATATCAGCTGTCAAACTAGTCAGGACAATAAACCAATGGTGAAGCATTTGCAAGAACTAGGCTTTGTTGTGAAAGAAACAACCAAAATTGGTGAAATATTCCTATTTGAGCGAGAAAAAAAGATGCACGGGGAATAACCTCGGAGCATCTTTTTTGTTGTTTGCCAAATTATGTTATAATAAATGGATGATCAAATGATGATGGGGTTAGATCAAGATGATGGTCCTTCATGGAGCGTATGTTTCAGAGAAAATGACTGACGAATATGTGTTTAAGGTCTGGATGGAAGAAAGCGGTCATGTCATTGATCTTCCAGTACAGATTAAGGAGCTGCTAGAGGATTTGCAGCCAAGAGGGGATGATAAGATTCTGTTACTCCCCCGGATTCGACTTGCTGAAGGGTTAATGATCCTATCCACATATAGCATGCCGCATGCGGAAGAGCTTCGATTCTGGATACAGCTTTTCGCCTGGACGAACGCTTTGGCGGCAGAGGGAAGGTTTTTTCCCGATCTAATCCATGAGGAGGGAAAATTCTTTGCCAAGTGGACCTTTGATCCATCTGACCCGAAGGTAAAGGAAGAACTGGAGGATTGGACTAGAAGAAGCAAGAATGACCTTCCTGTAGAGCAAAGAAGGAAAAAAGTTGCCGATTTTGTGGAAGATGTATTGGACAGTTTTATTCGCTTTGTCATCAATACCCGTATTCCTTTAAATCATAGTGAGCTTGGCCGGCTTTTAAAGTTTAAACCCTTTTACTTGCATGAAGAATGGATTCATCGTCTTTGTATGGAAGAACATCTTGCCGGAAGCGGCCGAAGATGGGCGGAAATGTTCGCGCAAATGAGCGGATGGGGCAAAGAAAAAACAGCGGAAGCGGAGCAATCTCAGGGGAAGCTATGCTTGCGGGTTGAACCATCGCAGGATGAAGCCGCATGGAAAATTCGCTATCTTTGGGTGAGTCCTGAGGATCGATTGCTGGAGTGGGGACAATTGACAACAGATGTAGCGAGGCATCAATTCTTGCAAAAGATTACGGAGCTTGGCTCTTCGTTCCCCATGTTCACGGATTGGCAGCATGCTCCATTTTATTGTCGAGTTAATCTAATTGAAGCTCACCGGTTTGTTAAGGAAGTGGCTCCCCAGTTGCGGGCTGAGGGAGTTCTTGTCTTGGCTCCACGTACGCTTTTGCAGCCTTCTCGAGGACGCGTTAAGGTTCGTTTTGAATTGCAGGATTTTCCAGAACGGCATGCGGGATCTCTTTCCCTGCAGACTATTTTGCATTTTAACCTAAAGGCCTCATTAGGAGGTCAGGAGTTGACAACAGAGGAATTGGAGCAATTAAAAAGCAATCCCAATCCTTATTTGCGCCTGGGCGGCCAATGGGTCGAAGTAAACGGCAAGGAACTGGCCCAGTCCTTACATTGGCTAGAGGAAAAAGGAACATCGCCAGCTCTTGCTTTAAGAGATGTTCTGTATTTGAATGCCGAAAGAGAGGAGCAATCGCTACTCCCCGTGTGGATCGAGTCCATTGAAACGAAGGATTGGCTTGAGGATTGGTTCCGTTTTATGAAGGAAGGTGTGCGGTTAGATCCCCTTCCTACGCCGACAAGTTTTCAGGGGGTCTTAAGGCCTTATCAGGAGATCGGGATGAGCTGGCTGCTTGAATTGCGCAAATGGGGGATGGGGGCCTGTTTGTCAGATGACATGGGGTTGGGGAAAACGATACAGTTTCTTTCTTACCTTGCCTATTGTAAGGAACAAGATGACTTGAAGGGACCCTCCCTACTGATTTGTCCGACATCCGTGCTCGGCAATTGGCAGAAGGAAATCGAGCGATTTGTTCCTCATATGAAGGTTTTTGTCCATTATGGGGCAGACCGTTTGAATGGTGAAGACTTTAAACAGGCTATAATGGAAAAGGATCTTGTGGTTACCACGTATTCCTTAATTCATCGCGATTTTCTTTCCTTTATGGGGATCAAATGGGACACGATCACGCTGGATGAGGCCCAGCATATTAAAAATCCGCAAACCCTGCAAGCGAAAGCGGTCCGTAAACTTGCTGGAGAGCATCGAATCACTTTGACAGGGACACCCATTGAAAATCGGTTGGCTGAGTTCTGGGCAATTTTCGACTTTTTGAACCATGGTCTGCTCGGAGGATTTTCAAGTTTTCGGCGGGAATTTATTAATCCGATTGAAAAGGAACAGGATAAAGGGCGTTTAGAAACATTAAAACGGCTGACGAAACCTTTATTTTTACGCAGAACGAAAAATGACCCAGCGATAGTATTGGATCTACCAGAAAAAATCGAGAGCAAAGAATACTGTATGCTGACACATGAACAAGCGGTACTGTACCAACAGGTTGTCAACGAACTGATGGCGCAGGAAAAGCAGGTAACGGGAATGGAGAGAAGAGGGTTAATACTAGCTTCTATCTCGAGGTTAAAACAGATTTGCAATCATCCTCAGCTCTATTTAAAAAATTCCTTCTTTAAGCCGGAACGTTCGGGGAAATTAAACCGATTGCTGGATATGACGGGGGAAATGTTGGCAGAAGGAGATCGGCTGCTTATTTTCACCCAGTTTGCAAAAATGGGAGAGCTGTTAAAAAGCACACTGGAAAAGTCCTTAGGTGTTTCCGTATTGTTTTTGCACGGTGGGGTCGTAAAAAAACGGCGGGATGAAATGATCGAAGAATTCCAGGAAAAGGAACAGGGGCCGCCTATTTTTGTGTTATCACTCAAAGCGGGAGGCATCGGTGTCAATTTAACACGGGCCAATCGCGTAATTCACTTTGATCGATGGTGGAATCCAGCAGTGGAAAATCAGGCTACTGATCGTGCATACCGGTTAGGGCAAACCAGAACAGTGCAAGTACATAAGTTTATTACTTTGGGAACGATTGAAGAAAAAATAGATGAAATGATTGAGCGGAAAAAAGGCCTTGTCGAAGATATCATCGGGATGGGTGAAGGATGGGTTACTGAATTATCCACCAGTGAATTACAGGATCTTATTTTGCTTCGCCATCAACTTTTGGATGAATGAAAGGAAACAGGGATGATCGAAAAAAGTCAAGGGTGGTTTTGTGAACAGTGGAATAAGTATTGGGAAACGCTTATTCAGGATCCCTCAAGAAAAAGGGGGGACTCTATGCGATCGTTGGTGATTGAAAAGGGGGAAATTCGGGCTACAGTCTGCGGATTGGATTGTGAGGAAGCAGTCATTTACGCTGAGCCATTGTCTGAGTCGGAAATCGAATATATTCTGCGGGATCTAGGTGCAAACCGTTCTTTTTTATTTCGGATTTATCAAGGAACGATCGATGTAGAAATGCTCCAGGCGTATGATCATCGATTTGGCTTGGAGGTTCCTTTTTTGCACATGAGCTGCACTTGCCAGGACACTGCAGTTCCATGTGGGCATCTTCAATTGGCTGCGAGTGCTGTGGGGGAGATCTTTTCCAACGATTTGATGCAATTCCTGATGTTTAGGGGGATCGAGAAGGGCAGGATCTTTGCGGGGCTTTCTGAGCAGGATGAACCTGTTGAAAGTGCGTTGGCAACGGTAGATTTTGGATTAATTCCCTTACCAGCTCGAACTTCGAATGTAGAGAATTGGAGGGAGAAGGGCCCACCCACCTTCTGGACTTCTTCCTTTTCGTTTCCACAAATGATGCGGGAGATCTACGGTAAGGTGAGGGAGGAAGCGAAAAAAAAATAGGCGCATAGGTATTGCTCCATCTAGGCAGGTGTCGTTACATTCCTATCACGGTCCACATAACTTATATAGACTAAAATTTATAGACAAAAACCCTAAGGAGATGTTAGCGAATGGAAAATAACCCTGAAATGATGCCACATATGTCGTCTAACCCCCAGGTCAGTCCTGTCAACCCGCCGATGATGCCAAAACCCATGGAAAACATGCCGCCTAGCACACCGCAGATGCCGGGTTCGATGATGAACATGCCACCCATGCCGCAGATGCCAGGTTCAATGATGAACATGCCACCCATGCCGCAGATGCCAGGCTCAATGATGAACATGCCACCGATGGCACAGGAAGAACAACACATGATGAATCAACCTATGATGCCAAAAATGCCAAATAAGATGAACGTTCCACCACTCCTAAAGCACTTTCCCATGAATAAGATGGGTTCCTCCAAACATGAAATGAAGCTGCATTATCATATGGAAAAGTTGTCACACTACACAAATAAGTGCCACAAACATAAGCACCATAAACCAAAGTATCACTACTATATGAAGAAGAAAAAATACCACCAGGATAAATGCAATTACTATATGAAAAAATGTGGGATGTACGATTCACATGGTTCCAGCTGTTATTATGATTCAAGTACGAGTAAACACGGCTGTCACTCCCATAAACATTATGATTCTTGTACGTCGCAACATCACTATGGATCTTGTGACTGATTCTTCCGGGAAGAGAGGCTTAACCCAAGTGTGGCGATCTTGGGTTAGGCCTTTTTGTATGCTTTGGTATACTCCATTTCTCGCTCCATAGAATGAAGAAAGGAGGTGAAAGAATGAAGGCGAATGCTATCTTTGAAGGAGGGGGAATACGGGCACTTGCTTTTCTTGGGGCTGTCGAACAAATGGAAGCCTATGGATATGAGTGGGAACGACTTGCAGGGACTTCCGCAGGCTCAATTATTGCCACTTTACTTGCAGTAGGATACAAAGGAACGGAAATTACAGAAAGGTTACTTGAATTTGCATTTGATCAGATTGAAATGAAAACAGGGTTTGGTAAAATCCCATTACTCGGACCTTGGCTCTGCTTGTTCGTCCATAACGGATTATACAATCCAATGATATTGGAAAAATGGATGAATCAATTACTGCAAGAAAAAGGAATAATGACTTTTGCAGATCTCCCCCCAAACAAATTGAAAATAACAATCACTGATCTCACCGCCAATCGCATGTCGATCCTACCTGATGACTTCTCGTATTATCGTATAGATCCTGCTTCATTTCCCATTCCTACTGTGGTTCGAATGAGCTGCAGTATTCCTTATATTTTAAGACCATTAAAATTAAATGGAAATGTCATTGTTGATGGTGCAGTGCTGAGTAAGTACCCAATCTGGATATTCGATACACCTGATGTGCCAAAATGGCCTACTTTCGGTTTTCGTTTATCCGGCCCAGCTTTCATTCAGCAACCTAAGAAAATTGCCGGGCCATTAGATCTTAGCATTGCCCTGATTCGAACGATGATGGACGGTCATGACAGCCGACATTTAGATTCTCACAGTGCAGTAAGAACGATCTTTATCAAGGGGATTAAGTCGCGAACCACCGATTTTAATCTTTCTCAAGAAGATAAGTTAGAACTGATTGAACTAGGAAGAAAATCTACGCAAGACTTCATGCGAGAATGGAGTTTCCAGAAATACATCCAAAAATATTGGATGTTGGATAAAGTTTTGAATTTAAAAACCAAAGCAGGGTATTGATAGCGGATACTTTTTCCGTTATCAAAGCTCTGTTACTACATAGACAAGCCCGGTGCTCGCACTCGAGCCCTTTATAAATTGAAGTTCAAGAATTCCATCGCGATACTTAGTTTTTACCCGGTTAGCCAATACCTCATCAGGAAGGGTTATCTCCCGGATAAACTTCCCGCACTTTCTTTCACGCTGGATTAAGTATTCAGAAAGGTCATGCTGCTTTGTTTTTCCCTTTATATAAAGCTTCTTTCCATCGCGTAAGGCGACTTTTAGGCTATTCCGATCAAGACCCGGCAACTCGCAGCTAACAATGATTTTTCCTAAGGTTTGAAAGAGATCAAGTGGGGGATATAAAGCTGATTTGTTAACTGACTCTGGAGATTTCTCTTCTGAAACGGAAGTCTCCCACTGACCCATCTGCTGCCAGAAGGGTTGGTCAAAGATCTTCTCCAAATTGGGCAAATGACTCCAAGGGTTTTCTCCTAAATTAGATATCTTCCCAGTTGCTTGCTGCAATTGTCGCAGGGCTTCATTAAAATATTTCATTCGTTTTCCCTCCTCTGATCAAGATATTCATACCGGGCGTGTGGGGTTTATCATTTTCTTTAAATGGGGGGCAAAAATTGCAAGACTAGAATTCTATTAAAATATATGATACGTTTACTTTAAAAACAAATTGATTTTCAAAGCGTGATACAAATTAGGAGATGAGCATTGAGATGAGATACCCTTTTGCAGATCGGGTAAAAATGGTTAAATCCTCGGCAGTACGTGAACTTTTAAGCGTAATTCAACGAGGTGATGTGATTTCTTTTGCAGGAGGGTTGCCTTCTGAGGAATTCTTCCCTGTACAGGATGTGAAGAAAGCCTATGACCGCGTGTTCGCTTCGGGGCCTAAGGCGATGCAATATGGACTTACGGAAGGATATACACCTCTTCGCGATGTGATAAGCGAAAAGATGATGAAAAAGGGGATCGAAAGCAAAACGGAAAATATTTTGCTTACCACGGGTTCACAACAAGCGATTGATTTATTTACGCGGATCATGGTTTCCCCTGGTGATTTCGTTTTAACCGAAAACCCGACATACCTTGCCGCCCTTCAGGTGTTTCAATCCTATGAGGCAAATGTGGTACCGGTAGAAGGAGATCAAGAGGGGATGGATCCGGAGGATCTTGAAGCAAAAATGAAAAAGCTCCGCCCCAAATTTATCTATGTCGTTCCTACTTTCTCTAATCCAGAAGGGAAAGTGTGGAGTGAAGAGCGGAGAAAACGATTGTTGGAACTCGCTTACAAATACAATGTGGTCATTTTTGAAGATGATCCGTATGGGGAAATTCAGTTCCATGAAGATGAGACATACACCCCATTAGCGGCAATGGACGAAGAACACACCCATGTCCTATATACGAGTACGTTCTCCAAAACGGTCGTGCCAGCGCTCCGCACAGGATGGGTAACTGGTCCTTTCCAGGTCATCCGTATGATGGCACAGGCCAAACAATCCGCAGACCTGCATTCCAGCTCACTCGATCAGCAGGCGCTTTATTATTTGATGGAGGATTTCGATCTAGACAGTCATGTTCGTACCTTACGCAAAGAATATTACAACCGCATGTTGATCATGCAGGATTATCTTAAAAATTTGAACGACCCGAATCTCTCCTGGTCAGAGCCGAAGGGCGGTATGTTCCTCTTCTTGAAGCTAGCGGAATCAATTAATACCACTTCCGTGCTAATGGAAGCCGTGGAAAATGGTGTTGCGTACGTACCAGGAGCTCCTTTTTACGTAGGGAATCCACAGGAAAATACGATGCGGTTGAATTATACCCACTCCACTCCAGATAAACTCAAATTGGGAATGGACAGGCTTGCACAGGTATTGAGTCGCATAAAAAAACAAAATGAAGAACCAATAATCTTTTAAAACGGAGAGAAATCATGATCAAACTAGATAACGTGTATTTTATCCGCAATAACCGCGATATTTTAGGCGGGATTAACCTTCATGTTAAAGAAGGAGAACAATGGGTCATTCTCGGTAAGAATGGATCCGGTAAGACCACGATCCTGGAGATGATCTCCGGTTATACTTTCCCGAGCAAAGGGACGATTGAAGTAGCCGGCTATCGGTATTCTCAATGTGATTTAAGGGAAGTGCGGAAAAAAATAGGCTACATCAGCCAATCGTTATTGGAAAAATTAAACTTGGGGGATTCCGTCCTGGAAGTTGTGGCCACCGGTGAATTTGGCTTTTTACGATTTTACCAGAATATTCCCGCTGAAGCTTTGCAAAAAGCGGCAGAAATGATTGAATTCGTTGGGTTGTCTCATGTAGGGGACCATCCGATCGGCCGTTTGTCGCAAGGGGAGCGGAAGAAGGCGATGCTGGCCCGTGCCTTGATGAGTGATCCTAGCATTTTGATTATGGACGAGCCTTGCTCCGGACTGGATATTTATGAACGGGAGAAGCTGTTGGAAAACATTGAAGAGCTTCGCCAAAGGAAGATGACGATTATATATGTTACACACCATATTGAAGAAATCATGCCACTGTTTACCCATATTGCTTTGATTGATCAAGGGAAAATGATCGCTTGCGGGGAAAAACGCGAAGTTCTCACGGCAGAAAACTTGACGGCAGCGTTTAACACACCGTTAATCATCGAATGGCACGAAGATCGACCTTGGGCAAGGGTGGATCAAAAGAAAAAAGTCGAAGTCTAAGAAAAAACAAACGCCGATGATTTCCTTTTTGGATGATCATCGGCGCTTTCGTATCTTCAGAATCTGCCTGCGGATCTTCGGGTAAAGCGATTTGTCAGGGTTATAGCGGAAGAGGTTGAACAGGGGTTTCGTGTTGGCCTCGAGGATCCAGATCTTCAGATCTTTGTCAATCGCTAAATCAAGCCCAAGTTCACGCAGCCCTTTGAATTTTTTGCACAACGTTTTGGCAGTCAGACGGGCGGTGTCGTCAACACTGTGTTTTATGTTTTTGTAGTCGATGCCGGTAATTCCTTTCGCTTTTTTTAGGGCTTTTCGCAGGGTTAAAGGTTTTCCACCCTGACAATGGTTGGTGACGATGCGCTTTTTTGCCGCTTGCTTGCCCATTCTCCCCATGACTTTCCATTTTTTGCGCGGTCTTAATAGTAAAACTCGAAAGTCTACGGGTTTTCCTTCTACCTTGAGAAGATCAATACCTTGCTGGATTAAATAGTTGCCGCTTTCGATCTGTGGCTTGATTTTCTTCAATAGAGAGGACAAATCGGAGTAATGTCGGCTTTTCCTATTTTTCTTGTAGCGGTAACCATCTCCCTTCTTCTTCACCTGAATGATTCCTCTTCCCCCGGTGCCATTTTCCGGCTTGAGAAAGACGGTAGGATACTTATTCATCCATTCTTGGAATGTGGATTTCGTTAACCGGGCAGTATCAGGAAGCAGGTGTTTAATATGTGGGTCTTTCATTAAAGCTTTATGCTTCACCCATTTGCTCCTGATATATCTTCGATGTTTCAGTTCCAAACTATCACTCCTTGGGTGTGGCTTCTTTCTTAACATTCTATTCATTTGTCCTGTCCTTTGCTTGGGCAGGTGCTAGACTAGATGGGGTAGATCGTGTAAAATATAAGGAACGTGTGTTCCGTTAGGAGGGGAAGATTGTGCGGAAATTATACACAGGACCTTTTGGACCAATGAGCCGAAACGTCTGGACGCAAAAAGCAAAGCAATGGGTAGAGGAAGGAAACTCAGAGCAGTTTCTGTATATTTTGCCGACAGCGCGACTGTTGAAAGAGGTTCGGGAAGACCTGTTGCAATTAACGGGCGGCATGGGGGATGTGAAGCTTCTAACCTTTGACGAGATCGCGGAACAACTGGTTTTGGCGGAAGATCCTCGCGGTGAAATTTTAACTCCTTATGAATTTGGGCGTTTTTATGATCAATTGATCGAGCAGATTGAAAATCATTCACTATTAAAACCGTTGACTGCTCATTTGCATCTAAAAGGGGTGAAACGCTCCCTTCTGCATATGCTAGGTGAAATCAAGCGGTCCGGGATTACCAGTGAGCAGATGAAAACGATGCTTGAGCAGTCTGGTACAAGTGCGAAGAACAAAGCACTTGCGTTCTTATACATAAAGGCCGATGAATGGCTGGACAGGCTGTCTGAACGAAATGGATATACCTGTATGACCAGGGAGTCACGTCTGCAGAAAGCAGCCCAGTTGTTAGGTGATGGGAAAACGTTACCCCACTGGTTAGAAAAGATTCAAACGATTTGGGTGGACCAATTTACGGACTTTACTCCTTTGCAGTTTCAGATGTTAAAGGGACTGATTTCTTTGCAACAAGTTAAACAAGTCGGAATCTATCTACCCTATCAAGGCGAAATCTATCAAACACTGCCACATTTTCAGCCGCTCATTCAATCGACGATCGCTTCCCTGGAGGAATTGGGAATAGAGCGAGTTTGCTTTGAAGGACGGAGTTATCCGGAAATCATCGAAGGGATTGCTGAAGATTGGTTGACGAATGAGGAGCTAGTCTGTACTTCGCCAAGTATTGGGTTATGGAAGTTAAGACAGCAGCTATTTACTCGCAAGCAACTGCCAGATCTTGATCAGGAGAGTCTAGAAATCATTCCTTGTACTTCGATTAAACAAGAGGTTTCTATTGTCGGTAAACTGATCAAGAAAGCCTTATTGAAATCACCAGAGCTAAAACCATCGCAAATTGCCGTAATTTCACGAGACTTGCAGAGTGTTCAACCGACTATTCAGGAGGTGTTTGGAGAACAATCTTTGCCGCTTGCCATACGCTCCTCCCTTCATTTAAGCGATACCCCGATAGCCCGTCAATTATCGGCTCTTTTACAATTGGAACTGTCAGGATGGCACAGGGATGACTTGCTCAAGCTTTATGAGGGGAATTACATAAATTGGGGTGTTCCAGTGCCTTTAGGGTTGGTTCGCTGGATTAAACAAAAAGGAATTGTGGAAGGAAAAAAGGGGTGGCTGCAGGCTGTTGAAGCAGATCTTGAAGGTCTGCAGCAGAAGCTAGCTCAGCTGCCTCATGATCATACCTTGTTGAATGAAGAGAAGGAAAGGCTAGAAGCGAAATGGAATCGGATCATCCAAAGTCTTCAGTTGCTAGTAGCTTGGTTTGGTCAGATTGATAAATTGCTGACCATTTTCCCCAAGAAAGGGAATATGCAAGAGATGCTTCAGGCAGCAAAAGAATGGCTTATGGGCTGTGGAATTGAAAAGACGATGGCGAAAAATATCAAGAATCCCAATTATGACCGGCAGTGGTTGAAGCGGGATATGCAGTCCTGGAGTTTGCTACAACATAGTTTGGAAACACTGAAATCCTCAGCCACTAAAATGAGGGAGTTGGATCGCACCCTTTCCTTCGCCGGCTTTATACAGGAATGGATGGAGCATTGGAATGAAGTATCTGTTATGGTCGGATTTGGGGATGTTGAAGGCATTTCCTGCTTTGAGCCGTCAGCAGCACGTGGTTTGCAATTTAAACAGGTGTATATTATTGGCTGCAATGATGGCGTGTTTCCAATTTCCCACCGGGAAAATTGGCTGCTTGACGACCAGGAACGGCAGCTTCTTGAGGAACTTGGAAATTTGCCTGCAAGTCATCATCATAATGAAATGGAGCAAATCTTCTTTTTAATGGCTGCCTCACTTCCTGAAGAGCGGCTTGTTTGCACCATGATTTCCCCGGAGGCTAACGAAAAGGTGCTGGTTTCTCCTTTTTTGGAAGCCTTGGAGAAGATCTTGCCGGACTATCACAGACGAAGTGTCAATGATCTAGGGCAGTTGTTTAAGGAGATAGCCTCACAAAAAGACTACGCCCTTTGGTTGATGCAGCGTGGAAAGGAAGAATGGCAGGGACATAGTGTTGCCTTGTACCGAAGCGATTGGCTTGTTAGGCCCTTGTTTCAACATGTGCTGGAAGGGGTAAAAATTGAACATGACCGCGCTTTTGCAGGTTTTACCCCTTGGGAGGGGAATTTACAGCAGGGTGAGATTCAGCAGCTGTTGAAAGAAAAGTTTTCCACACAAGTAAAGTATAGTGTGTCACAAATTAATGAATATATTAGCAGCCCATTAACCTTCTTCTTTAAACGGGTCTTGGGTGTTCAGCCGATGGATGAAACAGGGGCAGAGGTGTCTGCCTTAGATAAAGGTCAGATCTTGCACGAAGTCTTGCGGAAATTTTTCACGAATCATTTGGACAATCCTTTGGAAATGCGTCATCTACCACAATATCAGCTAGAGCTGTGCGAGATTTTGCAAGAAGAAGCCACCCGATTTGCCAAAGGGACGATCCATGAAGATTCTCCGTTATGGGGCTTTGAGGTGGAGCGGATGAAAGGAGAAATGCAGGCTTGGCTTACCCAGGAGATTGAGGGGCAAGGAGTTTGCAGACCACGGTTTTTGGAGCTTTCTTTCGGACTTCCACTGGATCAGCCAGACTGCATTGATGCCCATTCGCAAATGGAGGAAATCATCGTTCCGCTTGGCGAAGAGCTACTTCGATTATATGGAAAAATTGACCGGATTGATGTGGATGAACAGGGCCGTTTTCGGATCTTAGATTATAAGTTGAGTTTAAGCAGGTATGGTGACTACAAGGAGTTAACAGATCAGACGGTTACCTATCAGCTCCCACTTTATCTTGCGGCAATGGAAGAATGGCTGCGGGCAAAGGGGGTCGAAGATCCTCAGATGGTTGGTGGGGGCTTCTACAGTTTGCGAAAGAAAGAAGCCTTTAAAAAGGTAGGCATGTGGGAAGAGAAATTTAGAGATCAAGCAGGCATTCCCAAACGAGCAAGAAAAGGCGTTTTTTCCTCGTTAAGCGAGCGGATCCGGTTCGATTTGGGAGAAGTAAAAGAACAGCTGGAGAAACTGAGAGCAGGCGACTTTTTTCTCACCACTCGACAGAAGCCGAATGAGTACTATGCGGATAATGCTGTTTTTCGCTATAACCCTATCTATCTGCGACATAAAGAGAAAAACAGGGGGAGGATAGAACATGCAGCAAACCATTCAAATTAATCGAAATCCAAAGCCCTTTGCAGGGCAGGAGAAGGCGATTACCATATTGGATCGGAGCATGCTTGTTTCTGCCGGGGCAGGCTCCGGAAAGACTTGGGTTCTTACGGAACGCTATTTGGAAATGTTAAGCAAGGGATATCGTCCATCCCAGATCGTAGCGATTACCTTCACGGAAAAAGCGGCCGGGGAAATGAAGGGGAGAATTCGTGCAGCGGTTCAGAAAATGGCTCTTCAAGCGGAAGAGGTAGGAGAGAAAAGGTATTGGGAAAAATGTGAGCAGGAGCTGAAACAAAGTCTGATTACCACCATACATGGATTCTGTGCGCGTTTATTGCGGGCAAATCCGGTAGAAGCAAAGCTTGATCCCGATTTCGCCGTGCTCGATGGAATGGAGGGCAGCCTGCTTATTCGCGATATGTTTCAGGAAGCCGTGCAATCATTTCTCGAACAAGGGGGCGAGGGAGCCCAATTGCTATACCAGGAGTTTGGTCAGGTTTCTGCAATTGTGGATGCGGCGCTGAGTCTGTTTGAAAAACTGCGTGTTTTTCATAAAACGACGGATGATCTATGGTTGGAAACGAAAGAGCAAGTGGCTGGGCAAGAAGGACGGTTCCATGCTGCTCTTCGGCATTTGGATGAGTGCGTTTATCAACTGAAGGATGAATTCACGGAGATTAAGCGGGCAGCGAAAAAGCCTGCAAAATATTTCGCTGACTTCGAAGACTGGGTAGGGCGATTTGACCAGATCAGGGCAAGGATAGAGAATTGTGGGGCAGCGTTATCTGATGAGGAACTATTTTTGATCCAGGATCTTCTGCAAAACAAATGGACGAAAAGCGGTCCGGATCATTTCAAGGAGTTAACTGATCACTTGCGATTGGAGTTGTTGCCGAGTTGGGTAAATTCTATTGTTTTACCACGATATCTTCCCCTTGTCGAAAACCTCCTTACGGTTGTTCAGCAAGCAGAAGAGCACTATCAGAAGGAAAAGGAGCAGCGTACGCTGGTTGACTTCAATGATTTGGAGTCCTTTGCCGCAAGGTTGCTGAAGAACCACCCGGAAGTCTGCCAGAAATGGCAAAAACGTGTGGAATTTTTGCTCGTGGATGAATTTCAGGATACGAATTCGTTGCAAAAATCGATCATTGATTGTTTTACTGGCCAAGGAAAGCAGATGAAGTTATTTGTCGTGGGAGACGGTAAGCAGTCGATCTATCGGTTCCGTGGTGCCGATGTGCAGGTATTTTACCAGATGGAACAGGAAATTGTTCGTCAAGGCGGTGAAAAGGTAAGCTTAGCGATGAATTTTCGTACCCAGGCAGGAGTTATTGGGTATATTAATTCCCTTTTTTCTGTTTTAATGCAAAGAAAAGAGGATGATCCGCTTTTTTATACCGTTTACGAGGACCTTGAAGCGTTCCGCAAGCTTGCCAAGCAGGAACCACAAATTGAGTTCATCCCAGCCGATCAATCAGGAAACGATCAACGGAGTTCTGAGATGGAAGGGGAAGCACTGGAAGAGGAAGAACAGCATTGGGTGGAGAAAGAAGCCGATTTGATTGCCCGTCGCTTGAAACAAATGGTGGAAGGGCAAGAGACCCTTGTCTGGAAGAAGGATAGGAACGGAGAAGAAAAGCCTGTTCAGGCAAGATATGGGGATATGGCGATTTTGTTAGCGGCACGTTCACAAATGCATGTGTATGAATTCACCTTTCAGGAATACGGTATCCCTTATATCGTAGTGGGCGGCAGACAATTTTATCAGAAGCAGGAAGTTTTGGATTTGATCAATCTCTTGCGCTTGATTCAAAACCCAGAAGACGAGATTTCATTGCTTGGGTTTTTACGCTCCCCCTTTGTTCAGCTGAGTGATGAGTCGTTGTTTTGGCTTACCAGAAATCAGACTTTAAGCAGGGCGTTTTTTGTAGAGGGGATTAAACCCTCGCAAATGACGGAGAAGGATTGGCAGAAGTTCATCAAGGCGAAACGCTGGGTGACGCAATGGCACCAAATGAGTAAATGGGATGGACTGTATTCCCTGCTACAAACGATTATGGATGATACCGGCTTTTTACTCATCTTAATGGCCGGCCCGCAAGGGGAACAGAGACTTGCGAACGTCGAGAAATTTTTGCAGTTGGTAAGTGAGTGGGTAGATGTGAAAGGATACCACCTGTATGATCTCGTCCAGTTTTTGACTCGGATGCAGGAGGAGCAGGTACAGGAACAGGAGGCATCTGTTGTCGAGGATCAGCGCGATGCCGTGGTGATCATGTCTGTTCATGCTTCAAAAGGGTTGGAATTCCCAATTGTCTGCATTCCTGAGCTACGCAAAGATGTACTGAAAAAAGGCGGTTCAACGACGAGTGTCTTGTATCAGCCAGATCTTGGCGTGGGTTTGAAGCTGCGCGACTTGGAAAAGGGGATGCCCGGGAACGGTCTGTATGAAGGTTTGGCCGAAGAGGAGAGGAACCGCGAGCTGCAAGAAGCCAAGCGTTTGCTTTACGTGGCAATGACGAGGGCGCGTGATCATCTAATTCTGGTAGGATCGAAACCAAAGGGAAAAACCACCTGGCTGCAATGGATTATGGATCATTTAGGGTGGGAAGAATTCGAGGATTCATTAACACCGTCTGTGATTGATCAACCAGACTGGAAGATGAAGGTGTGGTCTGAAGAGGAGATCCCGGTTTTTAGGAAAATAAGTGATGTCACAGTGAAGGTCAATTGGCAGGCCTGGATTGAACAAGGGGAAAGACTAGACGATCGTGATTTGCCGGACTTTCCGTTGATGGAAGAGTGGCAGAAGGATCGAGAAGATGAAACAGAAAGGGTAGCACATCTTCCTATATTGTCTGCATCCGCATTGATGCTTTATGAGAAATGCCCCAGATCCTTTTATTTAAAATATATAGAAGGGTTATATGGGCTTGAGGATTTCATCGAGGTCGGGAAGCAGGTTGATTCTGGAGTTGCGGATGGATCATTATCTTCCACGGAAATGGGGACATTGGTGCACCGGCTGATTGAATGTTATCCAGATGGATATGCAAAGGACCTTACTGCGGTGCAGGAGGAACTGTTTGGTTCTGCCGTGATTTTGTCTGAAGCAGATAGGCAAAAGGTGGATGGGTATTTGGCGTCATATCGGCAATTTATGGACCGTTGTGAACCAGGGCATTACGAAGGGGAAAAAACACTTTATGTGATGTGGCAGGGACAGCCAATTCAGGGAACATTGGACAGGGTACAGTTCCTTGCTGATGGATCGATTCATATTTATGATTTTAAGACCAACCAGCTTCGGAGCACAATTGAAGAGGCCTTAGAACCTTATCGATTACAAGGGTATCTCTATGTTGCGATGGCTGAGAAAGTCTTGAAAAAGCCTGTTGCCTCCATGCAATTTGTTTTTTTACAAAGCGGTGAGAGTATTTCCTTGCCACTAAATGAAGTGGAACAAAAGAAATATCGGGAAATAATCGGACAGATTGTGGGGCAGTTGAAACGAAAGAAAACGATCGAGGAATACCCGCCATGTTCAAATCCTTCCTGCATATGCCAACTCTTCTAGATTGTATAAAGGACTGGGGAGAAGGGGATAAGAGTAGGAAATGAGATTGAAGTGGATGTGATCCGATGCCTGAGCTACCCGAAATGGAGAATTACCGAAGACTTTTATCTAATAAACTGCTAGGAAGAAGGATCGTTGGGGTCACCATTCATCGTGAAAGGTCTATTAATGTGCCCGTAGAATCGTTTATCGAGCAAACGAAAGGACAAACGATTCAGCGCATAGGCCGCCGGGGGAAACAAATCATTTTCGATCTGGAAAACGGAAGGGTGCTGTTACTGCATTTAATGCTAGGCGGCTGGATGTACCTGGGGACACAGGAGGATCGACCGGACCGGACCTTTCAGGTAATCCTTGATTTTGGAAATATATCATTGTATTTTATTGGACTTCGTTTAGGTTATCTTCATTTGTTGAGTCAGGAGCAGCTTGAAGAGGTTCTTTCTCATCTTGGACCTGAACCCGATAGCCCTTTGTTTACAAGTGGCATGTTTAGTGACAAATTGCGCAAGAAAAGAGGAATGCTGAAACCCGTACTAGTCGATCAGAAGGTTTTTGCTGGGATTGGGAATTGTTATTCCGATGAAATTTGTTTTGAAGCACACCTTCTGCCTATGCGGAAATGCCAGGAGTTGTCCGATGACGAGCTTTTGGAACTGTACTTGGCAACTCGTCTGGTCCTGGGGCAAGCCACGGAAATGGGAGGCTATATGGAAAACCCTTTATTTTTGGGGGATCATCTTACTGGTGGATATGATGAAAGGTGCAAGGTTTACGATCGCGGAGGAGAACCCTGCCCGCGGTGTGGCACACTGATTACAAAAGATGAGATTACTTCACGGAAAACATTTTATTGTCGTGGTTGCCAGCATTAAGATGCAGGAGGATTTCTCCTGCATCTTTTTTTGCGTTGATTTGGTCGTAATGGAGACAGATTGCCTCTTGTTTTCTTATCACCCTGTCAGGATCGGACCGATAATTTTGACTTCCATTAAAAACGGCTTGTGACTTTTTATACAACAAGAAGCTGGGATTTTGTTTATGATGGGTTTAAGAACAAATACGCAGATAAAAAGAAACTGCATATTAGGGGGGATGGCGGTGGATAAGAATTTTAATGAACTCATCAGGCAGCACGACGAATTGAGAAGTCAATTAGAGGATCTGAAGGCAGATTTGAAGAACTTTTCCAAGCCTTCGTATTCTTATAAGCCAATGTTTGTGAAATTAAAGGATTTTTCCCTCCTCTTTTTAGAGCATGTGAAACAAGAAGAGGAGAAAATCTTCCCGGCTTTGCGTGAAATGTATCAGTCAGAAGTGGAAATGATTTCCTATATTCAATCCGAGCACCATCTTTTAGTTGATCAATTAGCCTCTTTTATAGATTGGTGTGAACAATGCTTATTGCTAGAAGATCGCGGTGAGCAGCCCGACAAACAGATCAAACAGAAATTGGAGAATTTCCTCTTGGAAGTGATGAAACACCTTTACCAGGAAGAACAGGCATTATACCCGATGATTAATATGTATCTTGGCATGGGACGATAACAGCGTATTGGTAAAATGCGCTGTTTTTTGTTGTCCAAAATATCTTTGGATGATAAGATACCATTAAGGGTATATGTGGTCAGGCCTTAGACGAGATTTGTCGAATAAACAATTCTATTTATATTTGTAGGAATAGGAATCCAGAAGGCTTAACTAATTCGACAAATTTCAACTGAGGTCTGAGCCCCGACAAATGAAACTAAAGGAGGTGATTGAAATGGTTCAAGTAACCCCAGCTGCATTAACTGAAGTGAAAAAGGCGATTTCTCAACACCAGGACGAGATGCAGGATGTTTTTGTTCGTCTGCATATGAGTATTGGCTGAGGCGGGCCACAATTAAAACTGGCTCTGGAAGAGTCAGCTGGTGAGGAAGATCAGATTACAGAAGTAGACGGTGTGAAATTCATTGTTGCCTCTAAAGCGAATGCTTATTTCAATAATACAAAGGTAGATTATGTAAAAACAATATTTGGTGGCGGAGAATTTAAGCTGATCACCGTTTAGGTTTTTCCAAGCAGCCCTTCAGTGTGTACTGGAGGGCTTTTTGTTATTTCCAAGACCCATGCTTCCCCTTTCACCCCTCTGGGCTTTCCCGCATATTATGCAGGTACGAAGAGAAAAGAGGTGACAGACTTGACACGGCGTGTTGGATCCATAGAAGCGCCTCACCGCATTAATGTTGTCTTGACAAACGATAGAAATAAAAATTACTATTCCCTCTCCGACTCCTTCTCCAAGTTGAGATCAGAGGATCACGGGGCCATGCCGCATGATCGGTTTTTCCAGATTATTAAGGAACTGGATCATTTGGTTGGGATGAAAGAGGTAAAGGACCTAATATACGAAATTTATGCCCTGTTGTATATTAATCAATGCCGCAGAAAACGTGGACTGAAGGCTGATAGCCAAGTTCTCCACATGGTTTTCAGGGGGAATCCGGGAACGGGGAAAACAACGGTGGCCCGAATTGTCGGTCGTTTGTTTAAGGAAATGGGCGTTCTTTCCAAGGGACATCTAGTGGAAGTGGAAAGGGCGGACCTTGTTGGTGAATATATCGGGCATACGGCGCAAAAAACGAGGGAACAGATTCGCAAGGCATTGGGTGGTATATTATTCATTGATGAAGCGTATTCTCTGGCAAGAGGTGGGGAAAAAGATTTTGGTCGGGAAGCCATCGATACTTTGGTTAAAGGGTTGGAGGATTATAAAACGGATTTTGTTCTTATTCTCGCGGGGTACTCTAATGAAATGGACGAATTTTTGAATTCCAATCCAGGGCTTCCGTCCCGTTTTCCAATCCAGGTCTCTTTTCCCGATTATCGCTTGGATGAACTGATGCAAATTGCCGAGATGATGCTTGAGCAAAGGGAATATCAGCTCTCCTCCTATGCTAGGCAAAAACTTAGAAAACATCTGCAAAGTCAGATGCATCATCCCCATCGTCGGTTTAGCAATGCCCGGCATGTGCGGAATATTATCGAGAAATCGATCCGCTATCAAGCGGTCCGATTAATACAGAAAACGAACCCTAGCAAAGAGGATTTGATCACCATTGGTTCCGATGACCTGCATTGTGAATCTTCCTCAGGACTGTGGTAAGAAAGAATAGACATCATATTGAACCGGGTGATGATTTGTAAACTTTCGCCCGGTTTTCATTTGTGTCGAATCAAATCTATTTTTGTAAAATTAGGGGTTGATAGGGAAAGGAGGAATAAGGTAAGGTTGAATAAGCAGGAAAAAGTTGAGAAGAAAGGAAAAGTATGACCATGCCCAAGTCAACGAGACCAGGACAAAACATGCCGAGACGTAGAAGAAGAAAAAAGAAAAGGTTACGTTTTCTTATTTTTAATGTCCTCATATTTTCTTTAATTATAGGAATTAGTGCTGTTGGTTATGCCTCATGGCGGATTGACCAGGCATTTGATGAAATGGTTATTCCATCCACAGATAGTGTTCAGGTTTCGAAAAGTGCTGGGGCGGTAAAGACGGTTCAAGCGGAAGCAGAACAAGAAGAGGAAAACGACACCTTTTCCGTGTTGATCCTTGGTCGGGATTTTCGTCCGGAAACGGGGACGAACCTTACCGACGTGATGATTGTTGCAGCCATCGATAAGAAAAATGGTAAGGCTTCCATGGTCTCCATTCCGCGTGATACGAAAGTGTATTTTCCTGAAATTGATCATCGGGCCAAGGCGAACGAGGCTTTTAATCTAGGTGAACACTTGCGTAAACAAGAGGAAGCCGAAGGGAAACAGCCGACTGTTGATGGCTCCATGTTGGCAAAACAGATGGCGGAAGATGTTTTTGATATCCCGATTGACCGTTTTGTTGTCGTCGATTTTGAAAGTTTCAAAGCGATCGTTGATGCCGTTGGAGGGATTACCGTTGATGTGGAAAGAGATATGATTTATAATGACCCGAACGATGGGACGCATATTAACTTGCGTGCAGGGCGACAGCACTTGAACGGGCAAAACGCCCTCAACTGGGTACGTCATCGAAAGGACGATCGAGGGGAAAACTTTTACTCTAGCGATTTCGACCGTAACCGCAGACAGAAAGAAGCAATTAAAGCTATTACTTCTGAATTAACCTCCTTTAAAGGGGCAACCAAATTGTTTGATGTGATGGATGCAATGGCTGACCACATCCGTACAGACCTGAGCAAAGACGAGTTAAAGAGTCTTTTCCTCAGTTTGCGCAATTTCAATCTTGATGGGATCCAAACGCTTGAAACACCGAATGTCTATTGGGATAGTGTAGAATTGCAAACCGTCATCCCGAAAGAGGATCGACAGCTAATACATGAAGAACTGCAGGATGTTTTGGAGGGGAAAGAGAAGCCAGAGTAATGGCTTCTCTTTTTAAGTACGGGAAGGCTGTTAGGAGGAAAAAAGATATCTTTTGTATTTTCGGTAGCACTTCCGTACTAGGTTTAGTACAAAATAGGGAACAGGAATAGGGAAATGGTAGAAGAAGGGGAGATAAATTTTGTAATAGGCCTTTTTTAGATCTTTCCATTTTGAGCAATACTCCTGTTTGTAGAAATCGGATACGTCTACAACGTAGCCACGCCCGTCCTTCATCATCACATTTTTTCCATGTACGTCATGTGGGTATAAACCTTTTGTCCGAGCATAATGAAGTGCCTGGTCAACATCGATAATGACCTGTCTTGGAATTCGGATGCCATGGTGCATACAATTATATAGTGTAGTGCCAGTTAGGCGTTTGAGGACCAGGTAATTTTCCTGGTGATAATAGCATTTTGAATAGGCAGGGTGGTCCCCTAATTTTTGATATACTTCTACTTCCTCTTTTAGTCCAGGCCTACCTGGGGCATAAACCTTAACTACCCAATGAGGATATGCAGGATGATATAAGACGGCTGCATAATTTCCGATGCCGCACAACTTCCAAGGGGAAGGGATCTTTTCTACAACAATAGGTTCAGTTGAATGCAAACTAGTAATTTGAAGATGTGGAAGCAATTGTGTATTAATTAGATATACGAAATTTTTCATTTGTTCGCCCCATTATAAATCCATTTCCATCTGACAATAACATTTTTATGTTGGGCTTCGCAAGAACGGAACTTTGTTCACTCTAAGACCCCAATACGTTGAACCATTAGTAAAAGAGCATTATAATTAAGCATATTCCCATCTTTTGGTTTTTAGGGAATCGAAGGGAAGGACGATAATTTGGAACAAGAAAAAGAACGTGCCATACTTGTTGGTTTGCAGCATTCAAATATGACGGACGATGTGTTTTACACTTCGTTAAAGGAACTGGAAAGTCTGGCAGATACGGCGGGAGCAGAAGTCGTAGCGACACTGACGCAAAAAAGGCCCAGTGCAGATCGGGTGACGTATATCGGAAAAGGAAAGGTCGATGAGCTGAAGGCAGCGATCCTCGAATTAACCCCCGATCTGATTATTTTTGATGGAGAACTGTCACCCATTCAACAGAGAAATTTAGAGAATTTATTGGATACGAAAATAATTGATCGAACGGCGCTCATACTCGATATTTTTGCCCTGCGGGCAAAAAGCAGAGAAGGGATCCTACAGGTGGAATTGGCCCGACTGCAATATAAACTTCCTCGTTTGACTGGTAAAGGAGCGGAATTAAGCCGTCAGGGGGGAGGAATCGGCAGCAGGGGGGCTGGGGAGCAAAAATTAGAATTGGACCGCCGTCATATTCGCAGAAGGATTGACGAGATTAAATCCCATCTGGAAACGGTGCAACGAACACGGGAATTGCATCGGCTTCAGCGAAAACGCACGGGAATCCCTGTTGTCTCTCTTGTCGGGTATACGAATGCGGGGAAATCAACGCTTTTCAATAAAATGTATGCCATCCTCAACAATCGTTTGGAGGAACAAGTGGAAGCAGAAAATAAGCTGTTTAAGACGCTTGATACGACCACGAGAAAGCTGGAACTGGAATCTGGCTGGGAGTTTTTGTTGTCCGATACGGTTGGTTTTATCCAAAATCTCCCTCATAAACTGGTGAATGCATTTCGCAGCACATTGGAAGAGACGGTCCAGGCGGATCTCCTGCTCCATGTCATTGATAGCTCCAGTGAGAACCGTGATGAGCAAATCAAAACGGTAGAAGAAGTGTTGGATGAGCTAGGTGCACTTGATCGGCCTATCATTAGGGTTTACAATAAAACAGATCTTCTTGAGATAATGCCTTATCTTGGTACGGATGGGGTCGCTGTTTCCGCAGCAACCGGTGTAGGGATCCCGAATTTGGTTGAAAAGATGGAAGCAATCCTTTTTGCACACTCCAAGGTTTACACGCTGAGAATTCCTTATCAACAGGCGGAGATCATGTCCAGGCTGCATAGGCTAGGAGAATTGTTAGAAAAAAAGGAATTAGAGGAAGCCTGGGAGGTACAAGTACGTTTGTCTGATGAGGATTTTGGCCGGCATAAAGCAGAAATCGAGGCATTTTTAATTTAAGTAGATAAGAATCGTGAACAGCTAGGAGTATGACACATGTATTCAATGTTAAAGTATGGTGAAAAATTAAAGCCTTATGTGGAAAAAGCAGAGGCGTTGATTGAAAGCCGATTGAAAGAAATTGAAGCAATGGCGGATTACAATCAGTTTAAAGTATTACGGGCCTTTCAAGAGGCAGAAGTGACCGATTACCATTTTGCCCCCTCCACTGGTTATGGTTATGATGATGTCGGTCGGAGCACGCTCGAAGCGATTTATGCGAAGGTATTCGGTGGGGAGGCTGCCCTCGTGCGGCCGCAAATTATATCCGGGACACATGCCATTTCCATTTGTCTTTTCGGATTGCTTCGTCCTGGGGATGAACTGATGTATATCACTGGTGCCCCTTATGACACCTTGGAAGAGGTGATTGGGGTGCGGGGAACCGGGCAAGGATCGCTAAAGGATTATCAAATTGACTATCAGGCGATACCGCTTACGGAGACCGGGCAAGTGAACTTTGAACTGATTGCCAGCTCTATTTCTAAAAAGACGAAAGTGATAGGTATCCAACGTTCAAGAGGATATGCAGATCGTCCTTCGTTTACGATCGAGCAGTTAAAACAAATGATCAGCTTTGTTAAAGAGGTTAAACCTGAAGTGCATGTATTTGTTGATAACTGCTATGGGGAATTTACGGAAGCACTTGAGCCAACGCAAGTAGGGGCTGATATTATGGCTGGCTCCTTAATCAAAAACCCTGGCGGAGGACTTGCCAAAACAGGGGGCTATATTGTCGGGCGAAAAGATTTGGTGACCTTGGCTTCTTATCGTATGGCAGCACCAGGAATCGGTGCAGAGGGAGGGGCTTCGCTATATTCCTTGCACGAGATGTATCAAGGATTTTTCCTTGCTCCACATGTCGTTGGCGAAGCGCTGAAAGGGGCAACCTTTACAGCGGCAATGCTTGAATTATTAGGTTTCCGTACCAATCCGAAATGGAATGAGCCACGAACAGACCTGATCCAATCGGTAGAGTTTGGTACGGCAGAGCGGCTGATTGCTTTTTGTGAAGGAATTCAAAAGGCATCTCCAGTTGACTCCCATGTTCGTCCTGAGCCGAGTGAAATGCCCGGCTATGCAGATCATGTAATTATGGCAGCCGGTACATTTATCCAAGGTGCAAGTATCGAGCTATCAGCAGATGGACCATTGCGTGCACCGTACTTGGGATTCGTGCAGGGGGGACTAACTTTTTCCCATGTGAAAGTGGGAGTCCTAACCGCTCTCGATCGAATGATCGAAAGAGGACTCCTCCTGTAATGGTATTTTTTCTAACATTCCCATGTCAGAATAATTGACATGGGATTTTTGCTGCGATAAAATGTGCCTATGTTGGAAAATATGAATGAAGAGGTGTTAATCTTGGGTGATGAGATCCGTCGCAATATGGCTCTGTTTTCCATCGGAACAGTCATAAAGCTCACGGAATTGACGGCGAGACAGATTCGTTATTATGAAGCACATGGATTGGTTCAACCGGCAAGGACAGAGGGAAATCAGCGACTCTTTTCATTCAATGACGTAGACCGGTTATTGATGATTAAATCCTATCTTGAAAAAGGACTGAACATGGCCGGCATTAAAGAGATGCTTGGGCTGGAACCCCCTGGTGCAATGGATGAGAGAAAGATCATAGACCCCGTTGCAAAGGGAATTCGTAAGGATATGACAGATAGGGAGCTTAGACAGCTGCTAAAGCAGCAAATTATGATGAGCAAACCAGGGTCATCGACATCTTTGATTAGTGGAGAATTATCACGATTCTTCATTAATTAACGATAGATAAAAAATATGAGTGTTGAGGGAGGCCTAACTGTGGGTAAAAGGTATTCGAAAGAAGATATTCGCCATCTGGCGCAGGAAGAGAATGTAAAGTATATTCGACTTGTGTTTACTGACTTATTAGGAATGATTAAAAATGTGGAAATTCCGGTTAGTCAGTTGGACAAGGCATTGGACAATAAGATGATGTTTGATGGTTCTTCTATCGAAGGTTTTGTTCGGATCGAAGAATCAGATATGTACCTTTACCCTGATTTGGACACATGGATGGTCTTTCCGTGGGGGAATGAATACGGGAAGGTAGCCATGATGTTCTGTGATGTGTACTTGTCTGATGGGGTTACACCGTTTCCTGGCGATCCCCGGGTCATTTTAAAAAGCGTTCTTAAGGAAGCCGAAGAACTTGGCTTTACAGCGATGAACGTGGGACCTGAACCGGAGTTTTTCCTGTTTAAATTAGATGAAAAAGGCGACCCTTCGCTTGATTTAAATGATAAAGGTGGCTATTTCGATTTTGCGCCCCTCGATTTAGGTGAAAATTGCCGTCGGGATATTGTGTTGACCCTGGAAAAAATGGGATTTGAAATTGAGGCATCCCATCACGAGGTAGCACCAGGACAGCATGAAATCGATTTTAAATACGCTGATGCGGTCAAGGCAGCAGATCAAATTCAGATCTTTAAGTTAGTTGTCAAAACCATCGCGCGTCAGCATGGTTTACACGCAACCTTTATGCCAAAGCCGATCTTCGGCATTAGCGGTTCTGGGATGCACTGTCACCAATCTTTATTTAAAGGAAAAGAAAATGCTTTTTACGATGAATCTGATGAACTTGGCCTTAGCGTGACAGCCAAAAAATATTTGGCAGGAATTATGAACCATGCCCGCGGATTCTCGGCGATCACTAATCCGTTGGTCAATTCCTACAAGCGTCTTGTTCCTGGTTATGAAGCGCCATGCTATGTCGCTTGGTCAGCAAAAAATAGAAGTCCGCTAGTTCGCGTTCCTTCATCTCGTGGGTTGAGCACCCGTATAGAAGTTCGCAATCCCGATCCTGCAGCTAATCCATATCTAGCTTTGGCGGTAATGCTTGCTGCTGGGTTGGATGGAATCAAAAACAATTTGGATTGTCCGAAGCCTACTGATCGCAATATCTACGTAATGAATGAAGTGGAAAGAGAAGAAGAAGGGATCGGCACTCTTCCATCCACACTGAAAGAAGCGATCGAATGCCTGAAAAACGATCCTGTGATCGTAAAAGCATTAGGTGAACATGCGTTTGTGAACTTCGTGGAAGCAAAAGAAATCGAATGGGACATGTTCCGCCTGCAGATCCATGGCTGGGAAAGAGAACAGTATATGTCGAGCTATTAAAAGTTTGCGAACCCTTGACACCGGCGGTGTTAAGGGTTTTTTGCAGTGATTTGAATCCTTTTTGTTTGGATTAGCGTATTGAATGAAGAATAAATGGTATGGGAGGTTGTTACTTGGATATATTGCTTTGGTCAATTATTATTGTGTTATTTTTAGCCAGTATGATCGGGATTTTTGTTCCGGTTATACCGGATGCATTATTTGTTTGGGGTGGATTTTTAATCTATCAATTTTTTCTGGCCGATCACGGGCAAGGGTTGCCAGCCTCATTTTGGTGGGGGATGGCGATATTAACGGTTCTGTTACTTGTCTCCGATTTTCTCACAAACATGGTCTTTGTTAAGAAATATGGCGGAAGCAAGTGGGGAATGGCGGCCTCTGTAGCTGGACTGCTTATCGGACCTTTTGTAATGGGACCGATCGGATTGCTGCTTGGGCCGGTTCTATTCGTTTTGCTTGTAGAATGGGCTCGTAACCAGGATTTTTCTCTGTCCCTGAAAGTTGCGTTTGGCACGATGGTCGCCTTTTTTGGCAGTGCCATCGTTAAAGTCGGGATCCAGGTGATCATGATTGTTTGGTTTTTTCTGGTGGTGTAGTGCATAAGGAAAGGCGTGGTCTAAAAGGCTTTAGGGACACCGGGGCCTGTCGCGAATCTGGTGTTAATGCGACAGGTTGAGCCCGAAAAACACCGAAGCCTGTCGCGAATCCAGTGTTAATGAGACAGGGTGAGCCTAAAAACTCTCAGGCCTGTCGCGAATCCGGTGTTTTTGAGACATAAGGGTCATTTTTTGCCTGAAAAAAGGGAGAGTGCCCACAAGATCATAAAAAAGAGGAGCTCCATAGCCCCCCTATAAACTTCGAATAGAAGCATTTCTTTAAATACAGTTCCTGAGCTCCAGCTGCTTTCCTAATGCAAGTCTCTGAAAACCCCAGTAACCTTACCCAAAATGGTTACCTGAGGAAGAAGGATCGGTTCCATTTCCGAATTTTCGGGTTGCAAACGGAAGTGATTTCGTTCTTTGTAAAATCTTTTTACGGTTGCTTCCCCTTCTTCTGTCATGGCGACAACGATTTCCCCATTATGGGCGACGGATTGTTGTCTAACGATCACATAGTCCCCGTCAAGAATTCCCGCTTCTATCATACTATTTCCCTGTACTTTCAACATATAAACAGTATCTTTTCCAACCATGTTTTCTGGTAGGACGAAATATTCCTCAATATTTTCAATCGCTAGGATCGGTTCACCGGCCGTAACTTTCCCCAAAACGGGAATACGTGCAATAGCCATGTCTTTGTCTGCTTCGTTTCGCTCATTGGAAGTTAGGATCTCAATGGCACGCGGCTTGGTTGGATCTCTGCGAATAAGTCCTTTTTTCTCTAATCTAGCTAAATGTCCATGGACCGTCGAGCTGGAAGCAAGTCCGACAGCTTCTCCAATCTCTCGAACAGATGGGGGATACCCTTTTTCACGTACTTCTTGTTTTATGAATTCTAATATAGCATTCTGTCTAGAAGATAAATTCATGATTCACCCTACCTTTCCAAAACTTTCTTATTTCTATTATAACAAGGTGCAGTAAAAGATACAAACGTTAGTTCGAAAGAAAATGTTGACAAGAATGTTTGTTCTGGTTATAGTATAGATATAGATCGTATGTTCTCGTGATCGAATGTTCTTATTTGGAGGGTGAGAGAAATGAAACAATATCTTTTTATAATCATGCTGGGATCTTTATTATTTACCAGCGTCGTCCATATAGTGTCAGGTTTGGAATGGAGCAATACAGCGGAGGCAAGCGGTATTGACTACACCGAGGTTACAGTGGAAAAGGGGGATACCCTTTGGACCATTGCCGATCGGTATAATGAAGAACAGCATTGTTCAATTCGTGATATGGTCAGGTTAATTATTGAAGAAAACAATTTACACGATCCTTATATCTATCCGGGTCAACAATTATATATCCCGAATCCATAGTATTACTAACGGGACTAGTACAACAGGTCATGGGGTCCAATCCTCACATATGACCTGTTTTTATTTTTTTCGATATTTATTAATTATAGAGGAAATTGCCCAAAGACAATTCACGTTATATTCATAATAATATAAATGTTTTATTATTTTATAATTGACTAAAAATTGTGTTTGTCTTACAATAAAATAAAAATGAATGCGCCACTAGAATAATGAAGATTTCTGCAGTAGAAACCCGCAGCCGGCGCCAAGAAGAGAAGGTGGTAAAGACAGAAAAAGACCATAATAGGTAGGGATTTTCCATGGGGAAGGAGGAGTCTTATGGTTAAAAAATATGGAGATATTTATGCCAGCCTATTTTTAATGATTTCCGCAGTTGTTTTATACATATCAACATTTAGTATAAAAATGCTAACCGTTTCGAAGATTGGGTCGGCTTTTGCCCCCCAACTCGTAGCGATTGGGATTTTTATATTTAGTGGCATATTGCTGAGGAACAGTTTGAAAGAATTAAAAAACAAAGATACAAAAGAAAATTCTAACGCGCAGGAGGGCGATAACCCCCAAATAAATTATGCTTGTTTGTTAGGGTCAGTGGCGTTGATGATTGTATATCTTTTGCTACTAAATTCCGTTGGTTTTTTAATTATGACTACGGGATATATCGTCTTACAGATTAGTTTATTAGCAGATAAATCAGAAAGAAATATATTGAAGTTTTTTATTATAGCTGTAATTTCATCTGTTGCTATTTATTACATCTTTAGGTCCATCTTTCATGTCATGCTGCCATCAGGGATTTTAGGGTAAGGGGGGTTGTCCATGCTAGAAATGTTGTTAGCCGGTTTTGTTTCCATTTTTACATTTAAATCAATGTCTTTAATTACGCTTGGTACCCTTCTAGGAATAATCTTTGGTTTGATACCTGGTTTGACGGCAACGATGGCGGTGGCTATTTGTTTACCGATTACCTATGGAATGCATCCGATAGAAGGGATGGCATTACTTATGGGATTGTACATAGGCGGAGTGTCCGGCGGTTTGATTCCTGCAATCCTTTTGAAAATACCTGGTACACCCTCTTGTATTTCTACAACGTTTGACGGATATCCCATGGCACAAAAGGGGGAGGCAGGAAAGGCGCTCAGTTGGTCTATTATTGTCTCGTTCATAGGTGGAATACTTAGTATCATAGTGTTGATTTTAATTGCCCCGCCGTTAGCCAAATTGGCTGTAAAATTTGGACCCTATGAGTATTTTGCGATTGCTATATTTTCTCTTACATTGATTGCCAGCCTGGCAGGGGATTCGCTTGTTAAAGGAATTCTTTCTGGATTTTTTGGAGTGGGATTCTCTTTGGTAGGGTTTGCTCCGATTGATGCATATCCTCGATTTACCTTTGGATTTGATGAGTTAGATGGCGGCTTCAATTTACTTCCCGTGCTCATCGGTTTATTTGCTGTATCAGAAATTTTGCTTGCCGCGGAATCAAAATATAAATCTAAAAAACAAAACCATTCATTTTCAATCTCGGGGTATGGGATCCCGTTGAAGGAATTCTTTGGCCAAACCTGGAATATGATCCGCTCCAGTGCCATCGGAATTGCGATTGGAATTCTTCCAGGAATTGGTGGCGGGACCGCAAATATTATTGCCTATGTGGCTGCGAAAAACCAATCGAAATATCCAGAGAAATTTGGTACGGGGATTCCGGATGGGATAGTAGCTTCCGAATCATCAAATAACTCGGCAACAGGCGGAGCACTTGTTCCGTTGATTTCTCTGGGGATCCCAGGTGATACGGTAACAGCCATGCTACTCGGCGGATTAATGCTGCATGGATTGCAGCCAGGGCCTCTTTTATTCCAAACAGCAGGGGATGTCGTTTATGGGATTTTTGCATCTCTTATTGTTGCCAATGTTGTCATGGTTATCTTCCTGTATGCCGGAATGAAATGGTTTGTTAAATGTTTGAGTGTTCCGCAGCATATTTTGCTGCCGATCATTACAGCACTTTGTGTCGTTGGGGCTTATGGAGTTAATAATCGCGTGTTTGATGTAGGGGCGTTATTATTTTTTGGAATATTGGGGTACATCATGATGAAATTTAATTTCTCCGTTATTCCATTGGTTCTTGGTTTCATCCTAGGGCCAATTGCGGAAACCAACTTGCGACGGGGGTTAATGCTGTCCCAAGGTGATTTTACACCGTTTTTAACGGAGCCCATTGCCGCAGGATTCCTACTTGTCACTGTATTCTCTGTTGCAATGAAGGTATGGAAATCCAGAAAACAGAGAAAAGCAGCTACGGACGCAATAGATATGTAACAAATATACAGCGGTTTTTAATAAGGACATCCTTATTAAAATATCAAAAAATCTAATATAAAGGAGGGGTTTTTTTGAGGAAATTTATCAGACATATTTTAACAGGTAGTATGGTTCTTGCTTTATCAGTTGTTGCATTTGGTTGTTCGGGTGGTGGCCAGGAAACAACAAGTCCAACACCGAATGAAAAGCCAAAGCAAAATACGACAGCAGAGGCTCCAGCAACTCCGAGTCCGGCCGATGACTATCCGAACAAACCAATTGAGGTTGTTGTCCCAGCTGGGGCTGGCGGTGACACAGATCGGAACTCGCGGGTTTTAGCAAAGTACATGGAGAAGGAATTAGGTCAATCTCTTGTGATTTCAAATGTAGGTGGGGCAGGAGGAACGTTAGGAAGCAAAAAGGTACTAGATGCAAAGCCTGATGGCTATACTGTTCTTGCCTTCCATAATTCCATGCTGTTGAACTCGATCTTAGGGTTGTCGGATTATTCATTTGCTGATTTTGAAATGGCCGGTATTGGGATCCTAGACCAAGGTAATGGTTTCCTTGTAAATAAAAATTCGCAATTCCAGAATATAAAGGACCTTGTCGAATATGCCAAGCAAAATCCCAAGAAGGTTTCCATTGCAACTGAAGTCGGAGGATTTACCCACCTACAATTGTTAGCGTTACAAGAAGCAGCAGGGATTGAATTGAATATCGTCGATGTAGGTGGTGCGGCAGATAAAATTAAAGCTCTTCTAGGAGAACAAATTGATATCGTTCCTACACAGTTGGGGTTAGTGACTAGTTATCTTCAGTCAGGCGATTTCAGAGCCATTGGCGTTCTTTCAGAAGAAAGACTCCCAGAACTTCCTGATGTGCCAACATTCAAGGAACAGGGGATAGACATTGTCTTTGATAAATTCTACTTCTGGGCATTCCCGCCTGAAACGCCAAAAGAAATCGTCAATAAATTTAGTCAAGCCATGGAAAAGGTCGTTAACAACGAAGACTTCAAGAAAGAAGCAAAAGGTTTTGTCATTACACCATTGTATATGAATCCGGAAAAGGCTAGCGAACACCTAACCACGACGGCATCCGGATACCAAAAACTATACGAGGGATTAGACATGAAAAAATAATAGATGAAGTGATCACAGTTGCCCACAAAAATAGATTTTGTGGGCATTCATTTTCTAAATCTAAAACGCTTATCGATTTGAAGACCAGATGAGTTAAAGGAGGAAATAGAATGAGAATCACCAAAATTGAAACCATTCAATTGAAGCAGCATCCAAGGGATTTGATTGTGCGAATCCATACGAATGAGGGGATTGTAGGGCTCGGCGAAACCAATGCAAAGCCGGATCCGGTAAGGGAAATGATTCATAGTGTTTGTGCAGAACTCTTGTTAGGGGAAGATCCTCGCAATATTGACAAAATATGGTCGACCTTTTATAAAGTCTTTAATCATCATGGTTCGACAGGAACGGAAATGAGAGCATTGAGCGCAATCGACATCGCATTATGGGATATTTTGGGGAAGACTTTCAATCAGCCGATTTATCGTTTGCTTGGTGGAGCATCTCGAGACAAAATCAATGTGTACAATACATGTGTGGGATATATGAATAACAACGATCGTGATCGCTTTATGTCAGAACCGGAAAAGCTTGCGGAAGAGTTGTTAGCTAAAGGGATCAATCACATGAAGATCTGGCCTTTTGATGAGCTTAGTCGAAACTATCAAGGGAATTATATTTCGCCTGATTTAATGAAAAAAGGAGTCGAGCCTATCCGCAAAATTCATAAAGCATTCGGTGATCAGGTAGGGGTCGCCATTGAAGGGCATGGTCGATGGAATCTGACAAGTGCGATCCAAATCGCGAAGGAATTGGAAGAATATAAACCACTTTGGCTTGAGGACTTGGTAACCATAGATAATCTAGATAAGTTGGTGAAATTAAAGGAATCAACAAATATCCCAATCGGTGCAAGTGAAAGATTATTTACCAGATATGGGTACCAGGGACTCTTGGAAAAAGGTGGCGCTGATATCGTGATTGCTGATCCGGCTTGGACTGGTGGGATATCAGAAGTAAAAAAAATAGCTGCTTTTGCTGAAGTATACGGGTTGCCATTTGCACCTCACAATTGCGGTGGACCGATCTTACACGTGGTGAACACGCATCTTTGCTATAACATCCCTAATCTTTGGATGATGGAAACTGTTCGTGCCTTCTACGAAACCTATTACTCCGACATTATTACCCCAGTGCCACAAATTAAAGATGGCTTTATTCTTCCTCCTGAAGAACCTGGTTTAGGGGTTGAATTAAGACCAGAAGTATTGCAACGTTCGGACCTCAAATATCGTGTGACAGAACAAAATGCTGGTGATGGGGAGAGTAAAGTTTATATTACTTCCGGTCAGGGTGATCCCTGGAACACGAAGTCTAATTAATTAACTGATAAATTATAATAGTCAATTGACTAGAAATTTTATTTGTCTTACAATAAAAATTAACTACATACCTCATATTTCAGCGATCTTCTATGATGCTCTATTAAATCAAAAGAAAGAATTGCTAAAAGAACTTTATCAATATGTAATTCTGCCGATTAATAAAATTCGTAAAACTACGGAAGGGGGATGCTGTGGGATTAATTAAAGCGGGAATGGAAGTCTTCGGATTGCCTGTAGGTACAACTGTACGGCCACCAGTCATTGCGGTTGAGAAAGAACATTATCATCAGCTAGAGCAGATTATTAAGGTGGCATTTGATAGATTTCCTAAAGAAAAAAAGGAAATAAACACAATCTAAAGCTTGTTGCAAGGTTTAACCGCAATCATTGATTGAATAGAGGAGGATCTCTCGTGTCTTTGAACGAAACCAATCAAAAGGAAGAACCACGTTATATTAAATTAAATGCCAAAGATAATGTTGCCATTACCGTCAATTTTGGAGGTTTGCGGGAGGGGGCCGAATTTTCCTGTGGATTGAAGTTGATTGAATATGTACCACAGGGACATAAAATTTCCCTGAAGGATTTGGCTCAAGGGGAGGCTATTGTTCGTTACGGTGAAGTGATAGGTTATGCCTTGCAGCCCATTAAGAAAGGCAGCTGGGTCAAAGAATCCTTGATTGATATGCCAGCCCCCCCTGAGCTCGATCTGTTGCCGATCGCAAATAATGTGCCGGAACCCCTTCCACCTCTTGAGGGATATACATTTGAAGGGTATCGGAATGCAGATGGAAGTGTAGGGATCAAAAATATCCTAGGAATTACAACGAGTGTTCAATGTGTGGCAGGAGTTCTTTCCTATGCCGTTAAACGTATCAAGGAAGAAATTCTTCCAAAGTATCCGAATGTCCATGATGTAGTTGCTTTGGAACATAATTACGGCTGTGGCGTGGCGATTAATGCACCGGAGGCTATTGTTCCGATTCGTACCATCCAAAACATTGCTCTACATCCTAATTTTGGCGGGGAAGTGATGGTGGTTGGGTTAGGCTGTGAAAAGCTGCGCCCAGAAACCTTGGTGCCAGATGGGGACGAGGAGCCAATCATTTCCTTACAGGATCAGCAAGGTTTTACAAATATGGTTCATACGATAATGGAAATGGCAGAAGAGCGTCTGAGAAGATTAAATGAGCGCAAGCGGGTTACCTGTCCTGCCTCTGATTTAGTGATTGGCCTGCAATGTGGCGGCAGTGATGCGTTCTCTGGGGTTACGGCGAATCCGGCGGTAGGATATGCTGCAGATTTATTGGTTCGTGCGGGAGCTACTGTGATGTTTTCCGAAGTGACAGAAGTTCGTGATGCTGTGCATCTTTTAACCCCGCGAGCCGTCGATGAAGAGGTTGGACGCAAATTAATTCATGAAATGAAATGGTATGACGAATATTTGCAGCGCGGTCAATCGGATCGTAGTGCAAATACTTCACCAGGAAATAAAAAAGGCGGATTATCCAATATTGTAGAAAAATCCCTGGGTTCTGTTGCGAAATCGGGAAGCAGTGCGATTGTTGACGTATTAGCCCCAGGCGAAAGGGCAACAAAGAAGGGATTGATCTTTGCAGCAACACCTGCTGGTGATTTTGTTTGCGGAACCTTGCAATTAGCTTCCGGGATGCATATGCAAGTCTTTACAACGGGACGCGGTACCCCTTATGGATTAGCGATGGCACCAGTGATAAAGGTTTCTACCCGGAACGCCTTAACGGAACAATGGCATGATTTGATTGATGTGAATGCCGGACGCATTGCCACAGGAGAAGCAACAATTGAAGAGGTCGGCTGGGAGATCTTCCATTTTATTCTGGATGTCGCTAGCGGACGAAAACAAACGTGGACAGATCATTGGGGATTGCATAATTCGTTATGCCTGTTTAACCCGGCCCCGGTAACATAAGAGTTTATATAAAGAAATCACTAGAAAAATACAAGGTGTGAGGAAAAATGACAGCGGAACGAGGAAAAAGCACTCCGATCATTACAGAGATTCAGGTCATCCCTGTTGCCGGACACGATAGTATGCTACTAAATTTAAGCGGTGCACACGGTCCGTTCTTTACCCGAAATATCGTAATTATGAGGGATAATGCAGGTCATACGGGAGTTGGAGAGGTTCCCGGCGGGGAACGGATCCGACAAACGCTTGAAGATGCCAAGCCATTCGTGATTGGCCAATCAATTGGTGCCTATAAAAATATTTTGCATACTGTTCGGGATCAGTTTTCCGATCGGGATGCAACGGGGCGCGGGTTACAAACCTTTGATTTGCGCACAACGATTCATGCGGTGACTGCGCTTGAAGCAGCATTATTAGATTTGCTTGGCCAATTCTTAAACGTACCGGTTGCTGCCCTGCTTGGTGACGGTCAACAGCGCAAAGAAGTGGAAATGTTAGGCTATTTATTCTTTATCGGCGACCGGAAAAAGACAGATCTCCCTTATTTAAGTGATTCTGATGCTGAAAACGACTGGTTCCGGCTGCGCCACGAGGAAGCATTGACGCCGGATGCCATTGTACGGTTGGCTGAGGCGGCCCATGAGCGATATGGATTTCATGACTTCAAGTTGAAGGGTGGCGTATTGAACGGAGTTAAAGAAATCGAAGCAGTAACTGCTCTTTCTAAGAGATTTCCAGATGCGCGAATTACGTTAGACCCGAATGGGGCTTGGTCGTTGGAGGAAGCAATTAGCCTCTGCCGAAATATGCATGATGTATTGGCCTATGCAGAGGATCCGTGTGGTGCGGAGAACGGTTATTCTTCGCGTGAAGTGATGACTGAATTCCGCAGGGCCACGGGTCTTCCGACGGCTACCAATATGATTGCCACCGATTGGCGGGAAATGGGACATGCAATTCAACTTCATGCGGTTGATATTCCGTTGGCTGACCCGCATTTTTGGACGATGCAAGGATCTGTTCGTGTCGCTCAGATGTGCCATGAATGGGGTTTGACATGGGGTTCGCATTCGAATAACCATTTTGACGTTTCCTTGGCTATGTTTACCCACGTTGCGGCTGCTGCACCGGGGAAGATTACAGCAATTGACACTCACTGGATCTGGCAGGATGGACAACGCTTAACCAAGGAACCGTTGAAAATAGTAGGTGGGGTAGTGCGTGTACCTGAACAACCTGGTCTTGGAGTGGAAGTGGATATGGCTGCAGTCGAGAAAGCCCACAAATTATATTTGGAAATGGGATTAGGCGCTCGAGATGATGCACGGGCAATGCAGTATCTTATTCCGGGATGGAGTTTCAATAATAAGAAGCCTTGTCTCGTTCGATAAAATTGATACGCACCTGTTTCATAGCCTTCAGCTCAAATGGGAAAATAACATTGGGAAAACGGAAAGCTATGGGACAGGATTTTACACAATGGCTGTTCTTTGTTATAGTAAAATTCACTACGATTGCTTTACTTATATTTGTTTTACACTGTTTTTTATATCTATTTCCTAAGGTGGAGGAGCTTCATGACTGAACCAACAAAAAAGTTGTTCGTTAAGTCCGTTAACCGTAATACATTAGCGAAGCAAGTGGTTGAACAAATCGTTCATTTATTAGTCAGTGGTCAAATGAAGCCCGGTGACAAATTACCCCCGGAAATGGAATTGATGGAGGAATTGGAAGTCAGCAGGCCGGTCCTCCGGGAAGCACTTAGCTCGTTGGAAATGCTTGAGGTCATTACCCGGAAAACCCGCGGTGGGACCTATTTCAATAATAAAATCGGAAGCAAACCTTTTTCGGTGATGCTGGCTTTATCAGTTGATAATTTACAGGCAGTCATTGAAGCTCGGATGGCTTTGGAATTGGGTTTAGTGACGATTGCTGCAGAGAAAATCACGGATGAAGACCTAAAAAGGTTAAAGGAATCGATTGATTGCATCGCCGAAAGCCGGGATAATAATTACGGGGAAAGTGATAAAGAATTCCATAAAATTATTGCCTTAAGTGCAAATAATGAAATTGTGGAAGGAATGATTCATTCGCTGCTGATTGCACATAACCGAACGGATAGTCAAATAAAATATAGAGAACGTGAACTTACGGTTGAACACCACACCGCCATTTACAATGCATTGCTCAAACGGGATCCACATGAAGCATTTACCCAGATGTATCGACATCTAAAGTATGTCCGCGAGAAAATTTTGCAAACCGCTAAACCCCAAGAATAAACCTAGACTTTTGATCTACATGCTGGTAATATAGAGGGATACATCTAGAGGGGAGGGCATCGAATGGTAACTCCAGAGAAAATTCAACGAATCAATCAGCTTGCCAGAAAGTCAAAGACAGACGGACTAACCCCGACGGAAAAAAAAGAACAAGAAGCACTCCGGAAGGAATATATCCAAGCCGTTCGAAATTCGCTGAAAGCCAATCTTAATTCACTTAAGATTGTTGATGAGGATGGAAACGTATTGAAGGAACACGGTGAACATAAACTTAAAAAATTTTACCAATAATAAAGCTATCACTAATCTATGTGACAGCTTTTTTTGTGGCCCTTCTTGCTGAAGGAGAAAAAGGTGGGTATTGTAACATGAAAAGGTTTACATATACACAGGAACAGATTGAAAAGTTGGTCGTTGATTTTTTGCAAAAGGAATACCCGAAATTTGGTATTAAAGAGGGTATGCTTGAGACAACAGCGGAAGATGATCAGGTAACAAACTGGTGGGTATCCTGCGTGCATCGGGATGGAAATGAATCCATCGTTGAGGATGAAGAAATTATCTTGTTCTTGCAGCAGAAAAATAATTGGAACAAGGTCACCAATACAAAAATAGTTGACAATGATCAAGGTTTTTCCTTGACGATTACAGGGGAATAGATGTTGTAACATAAATAGAGCCAGGGGAAAGGGGAAGTAACATGGTAGGAAACATTACGGAAGAGCAGGCGAAATTGCTAAGGAAATTCGGCTTTTCAGTGCTGGAGGACCGGGTTTACCACAAGAAAATGGGAATTGAAAAACCATTTGCGGAAATCGAGAAGCATACCTCTTTAGAGGATCTGCAGGATTACATAAAGTCTATTTTAAGGGCATCTTGAACAGATAGTTGTTAGGGCTCACGTGTTGAGCTTATATATTGTGATATCGATCACGGAATCCAATCATAGAACATGATAATCTGTTTGATAAACATGTTTTTATTGATACAGAGTATGGGAGTGGTCATATGAATCACACTTGCATGAGCGGGATGATGGGCGGGAGCAGTCAGCTGTTGTCGCCGGCTTTGAAACAGCTTTTTAATGAACATGGTCCATTGAGAAAACAAATGGAAGAACTCTATGTAATGGCGCAAGAAATAAAAGGAACAAAAGAGCAGTCTGGGTTGCAGGAATTGCACGAAAAAGTGAAGCATTTTGTAGGCGAATTAGACCCGCATTCTGAGAGGGAAGAAGGATTCCTATTCCCAATGATGGCCAATTATATTGGCCGCGAGACAGGACCTATAGCCGTCATGGAATATGAGCACGATCAAGCGAAAATGAACTTGCAGCTTTTCTTGGATGGATATTCTTCCTTGGCTGGACACGCGGATCAAGCGAAGATGGATGAATTGGCAGGTTATGCGATCCAAGCCTATATGATTTTGACCGATCATTTTATGAAAGAGGAAAATGTCCTTTTCCCAATGGCGGAAAAAATGCTGTCTGAGCAGGAGAAGGAAACTTTGTTGGAGGAAATTAACAAAATTAAAGGGTAACTGGAGAGGAGCTCGTCGAAAGACGGCTCCTTTTTGTGAATTTATGGGATATTGACGTACATAAGTCCAATCCAATCGAAACCTCCAAGCATATTTTACCAATGGTTCTACTTAACATCCGTTTGGGGGGATTGGCATGAAACCTTTAAGGAGAAAGTTTAAGATTAAAAATGTGAATACTGGGGTCTACCAATGCGATGATGGGGGCCACTATTATGTTCGCACCGTGGGGAACACTGTCTGGTGGGCAGGTCTTAGTAATAATGGTGATGGATTAGCGTTTAGCAATGTTTTTAGAGGGAAATTCGATGATAAGGATGACACTATTAAGGGCAATTGGGTAGATGTGCCGAGGGGAGGTAACTTAGGCAGAGGCGGCTTAACTTTGCAGGTGCTAACTCCGTTTCATTTTAAAAAAATAGATTCATCGGGCAACGGATTTGGCGGTAATGACTGGACATTCCTAAAAGCCTCGGGGGCAGGATTAAAAAGATTAAGAAGAACAGGAAAGGTCAAAAGGCTAAAATAAATTTGGGGAGAGAGGGGCTGGAAAATTAGCCCCCACTTGTATTTATTTTAAATTCGGGTGAAACAGAGTATGAAAATTCTCGGCACATGCTTGTTTCAGTGTTTCCACCGAAACTCCTTTTAACTGAGCAATCAACTGGGCGCTGTCTTTGATCATCAATGGTGTTGTATGTTCGTGTGTACTGAGCTTTGGGAAAGGCCAAGGGCCATCTGTTTCTATTAATAGTTGAGAAAGTGGAACCCGGGCTGCCAGTTTCTGATCTCGTAAACGGTAGCAAACTTCTGGTGTCAGGGATACGAAGAATCCGGCTTGAATGATCTGCAAAAGGACAGACTTGGGTGCTTTTAACCAATGAAAATGCGCTTTCGAAAGCTCTTGTTGGATAAGAATATTCAGTGCGATTTCCGCCTGGTCGTGGACGGCATGCAGGAGAACGGGAAGATTGTAGGCTTTCGCTGTGTGCACGAATGTTGTCAGGATTTCCTGGTAAGGACGAAGGTCCTGGATTTTCGAATAGTAGGGCAAGCCTACTTCCCCAACAGCGATGATAGAGGCCCTTTCCCATTTTATAAGTGATAGAAGTTCCTCCATTTCCTGTGTGGATGGCAGTTCTTGCTCTGGGTGGTAGCCAACCGCTGGATAAACAAAGTCGGGATAGCGCCTTGCTAATTCTAACGTTCGATAGGATGAGGCCAAATCTGTAGAGACTGCGACGACACCGGAGATTCCTTCTTTTCTCCATGTATTCATCAATTGATCAAGTTGATCTTTTGGGTATTGCTCCAAATGAATATGACAATCAATCCAACCCACGCCTCCCGCCCTCCTTCACTTGTTCTAATCATAAGGAAAAGATGAACAAAAGTGAACCCTTTTTTTCGTTCGATACGTCTAAGAGGAAAAGGAAAAATTAGGGGGCAATTTAATGATGAAGAAGTGGATCTGCTGCTTAACTTTGTTGATGTTGCTTGTGGGTTGTGGAAATCAATTTGATGCGGCAAGCGAACAGAAGGTTTCGATGGAATCTGCGGCAGATAGCAGTGCAAACACTGAAGTTAGCGCAGGGTATTCGGCAGTGCAAAACCAGGTAGAAAAACCGGCAACTGTGGAACGGAAGATTATAAAAGAGGCTGAGATCAGGCAGAAGGTGAGTGAATTACAACCAGCGATGCAACAGGTTCAAAAGCTGGTTGATCAATCCGGCGGTTATATTGAGTCGTCTTCTGTGGTAGAATTGGATTCTTCGACGAAAGAAGCACATTATCGGTTAAGGGTCCCGCAAGAGCACTTTGTTTCGATTCTTGATGTGCTTCAGAAGATCGGAAGCAATACGTCGATTTCCCAAAGGGGAGAGGATCTCACCGAACACTATTATGATAACGAAGCACGCATTAAAAATTTGACTTTACAGGAACAGGCTGTTCAGAGATTACTTGAAAAAGCAACGAAAATGGATGATATATTAAAAATTCAGCAGGAACTTTTCCGCATTCGCGGGGAAATTGAAACCCTGCAAGGAAAAAACCGTTACATTGATAATTTATCGAGTATGTCTACCATCGATTTAACGATTCAGGAAGTGGCTATCGCCGAGATGAAAGATGATTCGATCTGGACCAGGGCGACGGCTGGATTTACAGATTCCCTGAAAGATGTTGTAGATGTCACGATTGAACTGTTTGTTCTGGCGATTTCGATTTTACCATTGCTGGTTTTCTTATTGCCGTTTGGCATACTCATTTGGTGGGTGAGAAGGAAGCTGAAAAAGAAGGATATCAATGCCTAACTAGATAACGGAAAAATTTACCGCTATTCCCCAAAATGCTGATAAAACAGGTGGAATAGCGGAAAACTTTTCCCTTATGGATTATATTGGACAACCTGTAAACGATTACAACTTAAGATTACGGAAAATTTTTCCGTAAATTCAGCAGGGGTGACCTGGTAAAAACAAATAAAGGAAATTTCCTCCGTTATTCTGACATGAACAACCAGCCCGCAGCTATTTCACCGCAACTCGCCCAACACTCTTTTCAAATTCTGATAGATCGCAACCACTTCATCCAATTTCATCCGCACCAAGCCGCTAGATGAGGGACAAACGAACTCCTTCACCCCCTCAACGACGCTCTCCGGCTGCAGCCCCCAGTCTATCTTTTTCTTGCCAGAGAATTCCTCATACACCCCTTTTCCGACGAAGCATACAATTTTAGGGTGGATGGATTGAATTTTCTGCTTTAATATTTCCTTTCCTTCCAGGTACTCTTCTCTCGTAATTTCCGCGGCTGTTTTGGTCGGTCGGGCAACGATGTTGGTCAATCCATAACCAAGGGCTAATAAATCCTGGTCCTCATCTGGGGTATATTTCCGTGGGGTGAGTCCGGCCCGGTACAAGATGGTCCAAAAGCGATTGTTGGGATTTGCAAAATGATGTCCGGTTTCACTGGAACGGATACTCGGGTTAAAGCCAACAAAGAGGATATCTAGATCTTTTTTTAGATGATCGGGAATAGGTTTCATGTTTCCTCCCAGGAACATGTTTTACAATAGCGTACCATACTCAAAAAAGACATGCGAATGCGCTAAGGGGACAGTTTTTTGCTCATCATGATGTAGGTTGATTTGGTCTTTACGATGTCTAACCCATATTTTTGGTAGGCTTTCTGGGCCGGAAGGTTTTCTCTCAATACGTGCAAATAGATTGTTGCAGCTTGGCGTCTTCGTGCTTCTCTTTCTAGGCGGCGAAAAATTAACTGTCCAAAGCCTTGGTGCTGGGCTCCCTTTTCCAGGGCGATAAGATCGAGATAAATCCCTTGACGTGTGTCCTGAAAAGATAGCACGCCAATTCGCTGTGCTTTTTTGGATTTTTTCTTGTCGATCTTGTAGATCATAAAGGTTTCGTTCTCTAGCAATTTTTCTTCGACTTTTTTGGAGCTGACTTTTCTTCTTTTATAAATCATAATTTCCTCTTGAATTAACCGTACGGTGTCAGCCATTTCTTTCTCCTGAAATGGGCGAAAAGCAAGAAGCATCGATGTTCCTCCTGTTATTCTTAGATAGTATTAGATTATGATGACAAAAAGGCGACAGGGAACGATGGAAGGAAACATTTTTCTAAAAATAAGCATTGCAACTGTATCACAATAACGAGATAATAGGATTTATTGAGTCAGCGAGTAAGCGTCGTATTGTTTGCGAACAGAACAATCATCGTGAATAAGCAAATGGGGGATTTGAAATGAAGGTTGCAAAGTTTGGCGGTACTTCATGTGCTTCAGCGGATCAAATCCGCAAGGTTTTTAATATCGTAAATTCTGATCCAACGCGTCGGATCATTGTCGTTTCTGCACCAGGAAAGCGTTTTTCAGAAGATACCAAGGTGACTGATCTTTTAATCCGTTGTGCGGAGCAGTTCTTGGCAAATGGGGAAGGAACAAATGAATACGAAGCGGTTGTTTCCAGATATAGAGAAATCGCAGAAGGACTTGAACTTTCCGGGGAGATCGTGGATGTGATTTCCACGGATCTTTGGGAACTGTTAAATGGGGATAAATCCAATCCGAATCGTTTTATGGATGCAGTCAAAGCGAGCGGAGAAGATAATAATGCAAAGCTGGTTGCAAGCTTCTTCCAAAGCCAAGGGGTGGCTGCACGTTATATGAGTCCAAAAGAAGCGGGGCTGCTGCTTAGTGATGAATCGGGGAAAGCTCAAGTGCTTCCAGAATCATACGAGAATTTAAAGGCACTTCGCGATTTGCCTGAAGTGATTATTTTCCCAGGGTTCTTTGGATACACGCCAGAAGGGGCATTGGTGACCTTCTCCCGTGGTGGATCAGATATCACCGGTTCAATCCTTGCTGCAGGTGTTGAGGCGGAACTATATGAAAACTTTACAGATGTTGACTCCGTTTTCGCGGCAAACCCAAATATTGTTTACCAGCCACAAGAAATTAGCATATTGTCCTATAGGGAAATGAGAGAACTGTCCTATGCAGGTTTTTCCGTGTTTCATGATGAAGCGTTGATTCCGGCTTTCCGTGCGGGTATTCCAGTCAATATCAAGAATACCAATAATCCTTCTGCACCGGGTACAAAGATTGTGTTTGAACGGCCAAAAACCGATCAACCGGTTATCGGGATTGCCAGTGATAGTGGATTTGCCAGTATTTATGTAAGTAAATTCTTGATGAATCGGGAAATCGGCTTTGGCCGCAGATTACTGCAAATTCTCGAGGACTTTGGTTTCTCTTACGAGCATACGCCGTCTGGCATTGACGATATCACTGTGATTATGCATGATCAGTTAAAAGATAAAGAAGTGGAAAGCCAAATCGTTAAGCGGATTAAAGAGGAGCTTTGTGCTGATGATGTAGTAGTGCAACACGACCTGTCGATGATTATGATTGTTGGTGAAGGCATGCGACATAGCGTCGGAACAACAGCGAGAGCGACCAAGGCATTGGCGAAGGCAGAGGTCAACATTGAAATGATTAATCAAGGGTCCTCTGAAGTGAGCATTATGTTTGGTGTGAAAAAAGTGGATGAAATTAAAGCCGTTCAGGCGTTGTATGATGAATTCTTCAACTAAATAATGAAGCGCCAAAAGCCGGGATCAGGAAAAACGATCCTGGCTTTTTCATTTGGCGGATGGACTGGTATAATATAGCAAAAGAAACGAGGAGTGATCACGTTGAAGGCGGTCTTAATGAATGGATTTGGTGGGACAGAAGTACTTAGCTTGGGTAATACTTCAGATCCGGTGATTAGTGATCAAGACTTATTGGTACGTGTTCGCGCCACGGCGTTGAATCGAGCGGATCTATTGCAACGAAGAGGAATGTATCCACCGCCCAAAGGGGCTTCAGAGATTCTGGGATTAGAGATGTCGGGAGAAGTTGTACAAGTGGGAAAAGGGGTGCAAGGCTGGCAAGTGGGGGATCGGGTGTGTTCCTTGCTTCCCGGCGGCGGGTACGCTGAGCTGGTTTCCATTCCCGCGGGGATGGCCATGCGCATTCCGGAAAATTTGAGCTTTGAAGAGGGGACGGCGATTCCTGAGGTCTTCTTGACAGCCTACCTTAATCTGTTTTGGCTTGGAAACCTGCACGCCAACCAAAAAGTACTTGTCCATGCAGGAGCAAGCGGGGTCGGCACTGCTGCTATACAGCTGATTCGTGAAACAGGTGCGAAGTCATGGGTAACAGCAGGATCACCTGAAAAGATTGAGCGCTGTCTGGAGCTTGGCGCTGTTTCTGGGTGGAATTATCGCGAGGGGTCGTTTCTGCCTTGGATTCGGGAAGAAACGAAGCAGGAGGGAGTCGGGATTATTTTTGATTTCATTGGCGAGCCTTACTTTGCTGATAACCTGAAGGCTTTAGCTATGGATGGCCGATTAATCATAATTGGAACGATGGGCGGAGCTAAGGTGGGGGAACTGAACTTGTCTCAGGTGCTGTCGAGAAGATTGCAGATTATCGGAACCGCTTTACGTTCCAGAAGCCTAGAAGACAAGGTTCGCCTAACAAAAGAATTTGGTGATTTTGCCCTGCCCCGGTTTGCGGATGGAAGGATGCGACCGATCATTGATACGGTTTTTGATTGGCAGGATGTGGCGAAAGCACATGAGTACATGGAATCGAATGCGAATATCGGAAAAATCGTTTTGCGCGTGAGCCAATTTTAGGGGGATAACAGGTGCAGTATGTAGTAAAACCGTTAGGGGATCAGGCGGTGATCGTTTCTTTCGGAAACGCCATTGACCCAAAAACCCATCTATCTGTTAAAGCATTTGCCACCCATTTGGAGGAACACCCTTTTTGCGGATTGATCGAAGTTGTGCCGGCTTTTACAACGGTGACGATATATTATGACCCTGGACATTGGATACAGACAAACGATTCCCGTTTGCCTTATGATCATGTCTGTGAAACGATTGACGCCGTACTATCGAGCTTAACAGAACAAGAAGAAACCTTGGCAAGGATGGTGGAAATCCCTGTTTGTTATGGCGGGGAAATGGGGCCTGATTTGGAATTTGTCGCACAGCATAATGGGTTGAGCAGCGATGAAGTGGTTCGTATTCATTGTGAAGGTCGGTATTTGGTTTATATGATCGGATTTTCCCCTGGATTTCCTTATCTGGGAGGCTTGTCAGAAAAGATTTCTGCACCAAGAAGAAGTTCCCCTCGCCTAGTGATTCCAGCAGGGTCTGTGGGGATTGCCGGGCAGCAGACGGGAGTTTATCCGATTGCGACCCCGGGAGGGTGGCAGTTAATCGGGAGGACACCGCTTTCCCTGTTTCGTCCCAATCAAGAACAGCCTAGTTTATTACAAGCGGGTGATATCATTCGTTTTTACCAAATTTCTGAGGATGAGTTCAGGTCCCGGGCGGATCAAGAAGGAGCATTGGTATGAGTCTAACGATTGTACGACCTGGTTTACTGACTACGGTACAGGATCTGGGCCGATACGGATACCAAAAGTTTGGGGTGGCGGTCAGCGGGGTGATGGACTCTTTCGCGCATCGGATTGCCAATTTGCTTGTTGGCAATGACCAAGGGGAGGCAACACTGGAATTAACCTTGATTGGTCCGGTAATTCGATTCGAAAAAGAGGCCAAGATTGCAATCTGTGGCGCTAATTTTTCCCCAACCGTGGAGGGAATCCCTGTTCCAGCGTGGCGTCCAGTGTGGATTCGGAAAGGGAGTACTCTAAGGTTTTCTCCCAGTGAGATCGGGGCGAGGGTTTATCTTGCTGTAGCCGGAGGGTTTGCGATTGATCCGGTGATGAACAGTCGTTCAACCTTTTTGCGTGCGGGAATGGGCGGTTTTCAAGGAAGGGCCTTGAAGGCGGGGGATGTGCTTGATTTTCGTCCGCTTTCTCGATGGTTTGACTGGGGGGCTCAGAACAATCTGCCGTTTTTCTATCCGGCTTGGCGTGTTTCCAGGGGACTACTTCCCCTTTATCGGAAAAATCCAACTATCCGCGTAATTGAAGGTGGGGAATACGAATGGTTCACAACTGAAGCCCAAGTGGATTTTTTCTCTGCACCTTTTACCGTAAGTGGGCAATCAGATCGAATGGGATACCGATTGGCCGGGCCTAGGCTTGCTGTCCGCGAGCAGCGCGAGTTAATTTCTGAAGCGGTAACGATGGGGACGATTCAGATTTCATCTGATGGGAACCCGATCGTCTTAATGGCGGACCGAGCGACAACGGGCGGATATCCCAAGATTGCGCAAATCGCCACGGTGGATCTGCCGCTAATTGCTCAGGTGAGGCCCGGGGAACAGCTTTGGTTTTTTAAAATCACTTTGCAGGAGGCCCAACGTCTTTGGATTCGTCGTGAAAAGGAGATTCAGCAGTTGATTCAAGGAATAAATTACCATTAACTGTGAAAAAATCCCGCTATGAAACCATTGCAAAGACTTGTTCGTATATATTAAGAAAAGCTTCTAGCTATTTTGTGGTAGAATATCTAAAGTAGGTTTATAGGGGGGAATGATCATGAAACAGTTTATTAGCGGCGTTGTGGTAGGGGCCATCCTCTTTTCCGGGGTTGCATATGCTGCTTCTACAACGATTAATGTGGATTTCAAAAATATTAAATATTATTTTGATGGGGAACAAAAAGAGGCCCCAGCCGATAACCAAGGTTTTATTTATAACAACACCACATACGTTCCTTTACGGTTCCTATCTGAATCACTTGGCAAAGAAGTAACCTGGGAAGGGGCAACGGAATCGATTTATGTGGGAAAAATGCCGGAGAATAGGCCCGTTAATTTGGGAGAGTTGAAGGCAACGAATTCTCAATTGGATAATGTGAAACGAATTACCTCCGTCTTTGTTACGAACCAAAACGAGGAATATAGCCAAGGTTATAAATTTGGTACAAAGGATGAAAAGGGGAACTATGTCAAAGGGAGCATGGATAATACGTATTTGCTAGATGGCGAATATAGCAAATTTGAAGCTCTGTTAGCTCCTGAATCGATTTGGAGTCAGTCGAAAGCTGGTCAGGCAGGAATTATTCATATCTATGGCGATGACAAGCTTTTATTTAAGACTGATGTTTCATCGAACGTAGAAAAACCGGTGCCGGTTTATGTCGACTTGCAAAATGTCAAAAAGCTTCGCATTGAATGCCAAGGTTTTGAAATCGGGCTCTTAAATGCTAAACTATATAAATAGAATGTGAACTCAGAAAGGAATAAAAAATGATCAGTACAAACGGAATTACTTTGCGTTATGGAAAGCGTGCTTTATTTGAGGATGTTCAAATTAAATTCACCCCAGGGAACTGCTATGGTTTAATCGGGGCAAACGGTGCGGGAAAATCTACGTTCTTAAAGATTTTATCAGGGGAGATTGAACCCAATAAAGGGGAAGTCATGATCCCGCCAGGTGAGCGACTTGCTGTCTTGAAGCAGAACCATTATGAATTTGATGAATTCGACGTACTAGAAACGGTGATCATGGGTCACCAGCGATTATATAACATCATGAAAGAAAAAGATGCGCTATACGCCAAAGCTGATTTCACCGAAGAAGATGGGATGCGGGCTGCGGAATTAGAAGGGGATTTTGCCGAATTAAACGGTTGGGAAGCCGAGGCAGAAGCTGCCGAGCTATTGATGGGTCTCGGAATTGCTAAAGAGCTTCATTCGAAAAAAATGAAAGATTTAAGCGGAAATGAAAAGGTTCGTGTTTTGCTTGCCCAAGCTTTATTCGGCCGTCCCAACAATCTATTGCTCGATGAGCCGACAAACCATTTGGATGCTGAATCGATCAAATGGCTGGAAAATTTCCTGCTCAATATTGATGAAAATACCACGGTAATCGTCGTATCCCACGACCGACACTTCCTAAACCAGGTCTGTACCCATATTGCCGATATTGATTTTGGGAAAATTCAGCTTTATGTGGGGAACTATGATTTTTGGTATGAATCTAGTCAATTAGCCTTGCAAATGGCAAGGGATCAAAACAAGAAAGTAGAAGAAAAGAGAAAAGAGCTGGAAAAGTTTATTGCTAGATTTGGCTCCAACGCTTCCAAAGCGAAGCAGGCAACGTCCCGAAAGAAGCAATTAGAGAGGTTGACACTGGAAGACATTAAGCCTTCCTCACGAAAATATCCCTATATCAACTTCAAGCCGGAGAGGGAAGCTGGGAAACAGATTTTGACGGTTGATCGTCTTTCCAAATCGATTGATGGGGAGAAAATTCTTGATGATTTGAGCTTTGTTGTGAATAAAGGCGATAAGATTGCCCTTGTCGGACCGAACGGGATTGCTAAAACCACGCTCTTTAAAATTTTGATGGGTGAGTTGGAGGCAGATTCCGGGGAGTACGCATGGGGTGTAACGACATCACAGGCTTATTTTCCTCAGGATAACTCGGAGTACTTTGATGGGGTAGATCTGACGCTTGTTGAATGGCTGCGCCAATTTTCTAAGGATCCAGATGAGACTTTTGTTCGTGGCTTCCTCGGTCGGATGCTCTTCTCTGGTGATGAGTCGCTCAAAAAGGCAAGTGTCCTATCCGGGGGTGAGAAGGTACGTTGCATGCTATCCAAGATGATGCTTGCCGGTGCAAATGTGCTCCTTCTGGATGAACCAACCAACCATTTGGATTTGGAATCGATTACCTCTTTAAATAATGGAATGATTGAATTTGAAGGGTCCGCTTTATTTGTCTCCCATGACCACCAGTTTGTGCAAACCGTCGCCAACCGGATCATGGAGATTACCCCAAAAGGCCTCATCGATAAGATGATGCCCTATGATGAATATTTGGCAAGTGAAGAGGTCAAGAATCTTCGGGAAAAGATGTACGAGTAGTTTGGTGCAGGCCAAACTGAGTAATATGTATATAGATTAATTCTAGAAGATGAGGGAGAGAGGAAGAGCATGAGACTAAAGGACAAAGTAACCATAATTACCGGTTCCGGTTCCGGAATTGGTCGCGCTGCCGCTTTGCTATTTGCCAAAGAAGGGGCCAAGGTTGTTGTCAATGATGTTTCCGAGGAGAATGGGAATAAAACCGTAGAGGAGATCAAGCTTCAAGGCGGCGAAGCGTTGTTTGTGAAGGCTGATATTACGGTTGCTGTGGAAGCCGAGCAGTTGGTTCAGAAGGCCATTGAAACGTATGGAAAAGTAGACGTTCTGTTTAACAATGCGGGAATCTCCGGTGTGGGTGCCGTCCACGAAACGAGTGAAGAGCTATGGGACAAGGTTGTTAATGTCAATATCAAAGGGGTCTTTTTAGCGAGCAAGGCCGTTCTCCCTCATATGATGGAGCGAAAAGAAGGCAACATCATTAACATGTCTTCTTGTATCGCGGAAATTGGGTTGATGAAAAGATCCGTCTATTCCGCAACCAAAGGGGCTGTTCTCGCCTTAACCAAATCGATGCAAGTCGATTATGCACCGTATAATATTCGTGTGAATGCCTTGCTGCCTGGGACCATCTTGACACCTTTTGTAGAAAATTACTTGAAAAACTCCTACGATGATCCGGAGGAAGCGCTTGGCACGATTCGTAAAAGACAGCTAGGCGGCGAGCTTGGCAGACCGGAAGATGTAGCACAGGCAGCCTTGTTCCTTGCTTCCGACGAATCGAAATTTATGATGGGCTCTCCGCTATACATTGACGGGGGCGCTGTGTTTGGAAAAATGGCGTAAGGGGAGGGGTTACGGTGAAAATAAGCGGAATTGAATCGATTTTGCTTTCTTATTTACCGAAGAATCCCCCTCGGGATGGATTATCAGGGATTCCTACCCGCGACGTCTATTTGGTGAAGATCACAACTGACGAAGGAATTACAGGGATTGGCGAAGGCTTTGCATTAGGTTCCCTGAAATCGACGGCGATGATCGTTGAGGAAATCCTGAAGCCGCTTTTGATCGGTGAGGATCCAACGCAGATTGAGGGCCTGTGGCAAAAGATATATCGGACTACTTTTCGTGTGGGCCGAAGAGGCATTGTGCTTGCCGCGATGAGTGCGGTCGATATTGCCCTTTGGGATATTCTCGGGAAAAAAGCGGGACTACCTGTTTGTAAGCTACTTGGCGGTGTGAAGGATTCTCTGGTTGCATACGCTAGTGCAGGATATTATCAGGAAGGTAAAGGGCTCGACGGCCTGGCAAAGGAAATGGATGGATACCGTTCGCAAGGTTTTCGGGCGGCGAAAATGAAGGTTGGCGGGGAATCGCTTGCGGCCGATGTGGAGCGTGTGCGTGTGGCCCGCGAAGCGCTTGGCCCTGAGGTGAAACTGGCCGTGGACGCCAATAATGCCTGGGATTATTCGACAGCCCTACGCTTTGCCAGAGCCATTGAAAAGTACGACATCCTGTTTTTTGAGGAGCCCTTGTCTTCAGATGATGTACAGGGGAGTATCAAGCTGGCACGTGACTGTGATATCCCGATCGCAGGCTATGAGACTGAGTATACCAGGTTCGGACTGCGTGATTTGATTGTACAGGATGCAGTCGATATTGTGCAGACCGATGTCATTTGGTCTGGAGGGTTTTCCGAAGCGCGAAAGATTGGAATTCTTGCCTCAACCTTTGGCAAGGAGTGTATCCCACATTTTTCAGCAGGGGCCGTTTCATTGGCTGCCAATCTTCACTTTGGGGCGAGTCTAGCCAATATCAATTTGTTTGAATTAACCGTTGACGACAATCCGTTGCGTAGTGAATTATCGTTGCTGCCGATTGAAGTAAGGGATGGAATAATTTTTGTTCCAGACCGGCCGGGACTCGGGGTTGAATTGAATGAGAAACTGGTTGAACGGTTTCGAGTGGAAATTTAGGGTGCCTACATGGCGCCCTTTCTTTTTTGGAGGACTGTGGCTCACGTTGTTGGAGTTTTTGAGGTTTTGCCGACTTTCCGACCCAGTTATGTCCTTCATAAGATCCCCCCAGTCACAAAAACCTCGGGCTCCGGTGTGTTGTGGTACAGCTAGTCACAAAAACCTCGGATTCGTGACAGGCTCCGGTGTGTTGTGGCGTACCCAGTCACAAAAACCTCGGATTCGTGACAGGATCTGGTGTCTTGTGGCACACCTAGTCACAAAAACCTCGGATTCGTGACAGGCTCCGGTGATTTGTGGCACACCTAGTCACAAAAACCTCGGATTCGTGACAGGATCTGGTGTGTTTGGAGCTCCCTAGTCACAAAAACCTCGGATTCGTGACAGGCTCCGGTGTGTTGTGGCGTAC
>Ga0180215_1000233_pt1 | contig 79840 bp, 82 predicted proteins | sample eDN3rd37CBELigBY_FD_128871 | JGI IMG/M metagenome (GOLD analysis project Ga0180215, IMG submission 128871) | Enriched backyard soil microbial communities from Emeryville, California, USA - eDNA 3rd pass 37_C BE-Lig BY (version 2) (version 2) | ecosystem: Environmental > Terrestrial > Soil >...
CCAGGCGGCCAAGGGTGCTCTGAAGCGCAACTTCCTCTTTGCGGGCATCACCTCGGCCATCAGCAACGGTATCTCCTACTTCACGGGCAAGGCCACCGGCAAGCAGGCCGTCAGCGGCTTCGTCGCCGACACCGGCGCCTATACCGCCATCGGTTCGGCCAGCACCTTCGCAGGCGCTGCCCTGGGCACCTTGATCCCCATCCCCTTCGTGGGCACGGCGCTCGGCATCGCCGCTGGTATGGGCCTCGGCTACCTCTACGAGAAGTTCGTCCGCAAGGGCCTCGTGAAGCAGGTGGAGGGCGTGGTTGACAACCTGAGCGGAGCCGTCGGCAAGAACGCCTTCAGCTAACGCAAGAGGGGCGACCAAGCGCGCCCCGCGACCCTAGCAAAACCGAAAGCGCCGCCGAAATCTCGGCGGCGCTTGAGTTTTGGGAAATGGCGGCGTTCGCCTCAGACCTTGGCCGTCGCGTTGAAGCGGTTCATGGCCTCGGAATAGCCCTTGGTCAAGGCCAGTTCCACGGCGATCACCGCGTCGTTGAGCCCTTGATCGAGCGCATCCTTCTCGGCAGGCGCGAAGCGGCTGAGAACGAAGTCCTTGGTGGACCAGCGCGGCGGCAACGGCCCGACTCCCACGCGCAGGCGCGAGAAGATCTGCGTGCCGAGCGTCTGGATGATCGAGGAGATGCCGTTGTGGCCGCCGGCCGAGCCCTGGATCCGGATGCGAATCGAGCCGAGGGGCAGGGCGAAGTCGTCGTAGACCACCAGGAGGTCGTCTGCCGTCAGCTTGTAGAACTGCAGGACCTTCTGAATCGCGCGGCCCGAGAGGTTCATGTAGGTGAGGGGCTCGACCAGAAGAACCTTCTGGCCTCCGACGTGCGCCTCGGCCACTAGCGCCTCGAACTTGGATTCGAGGCGTGCTTCGGCGCCCCAGGCCTTGGCGAGGCGCTCGATGACCATGAACCCGGCGTTGTGGCGGGTTTCCTCGTATTGCTTGCCGGGGTTGCCCAGCCCAACGACGACCTTCATGTCACTCTCTCAGGTCGGGACGCTAGTCGAAGAGCGTGCTGATCGACTCGTCCTCGTGAATGCGGAGGATGGCTTCGCCCAGGAGCGAGGCCACGGAAAGGACCTTGATCTTGCTGATCTGCTTCTCGGGAGGAAGCGGGATCGTGTTCGCCACGACCATCTCACGAAGCGGAGCCGCCTCGAGGCGTTCGATCGCGGGGCCGGAAAGCACGGGATGGGTGACGGCCGCGTAGATCTCGCGAGCTCCCTCACGGGCCAAGAGCTTGGCCACCTCGGTGAGCGTGCCGGCGGTATCCGCCAGGTCGTCGATGATCACGCAGGTCCGGCCCTTGATCTCGCCGATGACGTTGAGGACCTCGGCCGTGTTGTGCTTGGGACGACGCTTGTCGATGATCGCGAGGGGCGCGTCGAGCTTCTTGGCGAAGCCCCGGGCCCGCGCCACGCCGCCCACGTCGGGCGAGACGATCGTCAGATCTTCGAAGTTCTTGCTGCGGATGTAGTCGATCAGGACCGGCTGCGCTTGCAGATGATCCATGAGGATATCGAAGAAACCCTGTATCTGCGGCGCATGGAGGTCCATGGCCAGCACGCGGGTGGCGCCCGCCGTGGTGATCAGATCCGCCACCAGCTTCGCGGTGATGGCTTCGCGGCCGGCGGCCTTGCGGTCCTGGCGCGCGTAGGCGTAGTACGGAATCACGGCGGTGATGGAGCGCGCGCTCGCCCGCTTGAAGGCGTCGAGCATGATGCAGAGCTCCATCATGTGGTAGTTGACCGGGTGACAGATCGGCTGGATCAGGAAGACATCCGCTCCCCGGACCGAATCCTCGATCTGGACGTAGATCTCGCCGTCCGAGAAGTTCGCAATCTTGACGCCACCGAGCTCAGTGCCCAGCTGGGTGGCAATCTCCTGGGCCAAGGCCGGGTTTGCCGAACCGGAGAAGAGCTTCATCGTGCGATGAGGAACGCGGGCACGCTCCCCGGCGCGCTGGGCTAGGACGCTCGTCGGATTGTCAATCATGTCGTGATTCCTTTGCGTTGCAGGACCCATCCTTCCTTGACGACCTGCCGGGCCCGACCGAGCGCCAAGGCGCCAGCCGGAACGTCCGAGTTGATCGTGGAGCCCGCGGCCGTGTAGCCGTGGTCTCCGATGGTGACGGGAGCCACCAGGGTGCTGTTCGACCCGATGAAGGCTCCCTCTCCGATCGTCGTCGGGTGCTTCCGAGTGCCGTCGTAGTTACAGGTGATCGTGCCTGCCCCGATGTTCGCCTTCGAACCAATCGTGGCATCACCCAGGTATGCGAGGTGAGCCGCCTTGGCGCCGTCGCCAAAACGCGAGCCCTTGACCTCGACGAAGTTGCCGATGCGGACCTTGCGGCCGAGGGCCGCGCCGCCGCGCAGACGGGCGAAAGGACCGATCGTCGTGTCCTCTCCCACCGAGGCGTCTTCCAAATCGGATTGGCGAATCTCGACGCGATCGCCGAGTTCGGTATGGTTGAGCCGGCTGAAGGCCCCCACGCGGCACTGCTTGCCGATGGTCGTCTTGCCGTAGAGGGCGACGCCCTGCTCGATGATCGTATCCTCGCCGATCGATACCCGCGGGCCGATCCAGGTGGTGGTCGGGCTCTCGACGGTCACGCCGTTGGCCAGCCAGTACGCGGCGCTGCGCTTCTGGTACTCGGCGGCCAGCGTCACCAGCTCGAGGCGCGTGTTGATGCCCGAGACCTCGGTGGAATCCGCTGTCACGTGGCCGATCACGATCTCACCGGCATCGACCAGCTTGGCGACCGCGTCTGTCAGGTAGTACTCGCCCTGCGCGTTGGAGTTCGAAAGCGTGGAGATGGCGTCGCGAAGCTTCGCCCAGTCGGCCAGGTAAACGCCCGCGTTGATCTCGCGGATCTCGCGCTGAGCGGCAGTGGCGTCCTTGTGCTCGACGATGCCCTTGACCTGGCCGCCGTCGCGGACGATCCGGCCGTAACCCGTGGGGTCGGCAAGCTCGGTGGTGAGCAAGGTGAGCGCGGCGCCGGCCTCCTGATGGGCCTTGCGCATGGACGAGAGGGTCTCGGCGGAAAGGAGCGGAACGTCGCCCGAGAGAATGAGCACGTCACCCTGGAAGTCTGCCAGAGAGGGGACGACCTGCTGGACCGCGTGACCCGTGCCGAGTTGCTCGCGCTGTTCGACCGTCTCCACCCAGCCCGGAAGGCTGGCACGAACCTGGTCGGCGCCGTGTCCCACGATGGCGATCGCCCGCGGGATGCTCATGCGCTCGACAGTGGCGAGCACATGGCCCAAGAGCGTCTCCCCTGCGATCTCATGCAGGACCTTGGGCAGCTGGGACCGCATACGGGTCCCCTTGCCGGCGGCGAGGATGACGACGGTGACCTCGGAATGGTCGTTTGGGCTCGACAACACGTTTTTTCGCTCTCCTTGGCTGACAGTATAACACTACCATTCTAACAGGGGTTAGGGCTCGAGAAACTCCTCGTCGTCCTCATGCCAGTCGTCCTCGGATTCCGAGGCGAGATCCTCGACCGAGATACCGGCAAGCTTCTGTTTTGCCACCCTGCGGGAATCCGTTCGGGCCACGACCCCTAGCTTGACCAGCTTCTTCTCGACGCCTCCGCCGGCGGATTTTCGCTTGACGGTTTCCTCGACCTTGAGGCTCGTGTCCGAAAGCCGTTTCTCGGTGGCGAGCACCTCTTCGAGGAAGCGCAGGTAGGAGGCGTAACGCTCGGGAGGCATCGCGGCATGGGTCTTCACGGCGCAGTCCGGCTCCTCGCGATGCAGGCAGTCGGGGAAGCGGCAATGCGGGATATGCGGCTTCATCTCGGGAAAGAGCCACCCCAGCTCGGTCGGGGGAAGCGCTCCGAAGTCCATGTGCGAGTAGCCGGGCGTATCTCCGACCAGCGCCTCGCCGTCCGGGCCTTGCAGGACGTAAAGCGAGGCGAAGGTGGTCGTGTGCCGACCGCGGCCCAACTTCTCGCTGACCTCGTTGGCCTTGAGCGCGAGGCCCGGCTGCAGGGCGTTCAGCAGGGACGACTTGCCCACGCCGGAGGGACCGGCCAGCACCGAGACCCGGTTGTTCAGCACGCGCCAAAGCTCGGAGACTTCACCGCCCTTGGCGGTCGTGGTCACGACGGGGTAACCGGCGCCTTCGTAGGGGGCAATCATCTCATGCAGGCGCTCGGCCGAGACGCGGTCTCGCTTGTTGATGCAGACCACGGCTTCGATGCCGCTCTGGGCCGCCAAGACCAGGAAGCGATCGAGGGTCTGCGGGCTGAAGGGAGGTGCGTCGGCGGCCATGACGATGACCACCTGGTCCACGTTGGCGAGCGTCGGGCGGGGAAGCAGGTTGAAGCGCGGCTCAACGTCCACGATCCACGCCGAGCGATGGACGTCGTCGACCTCGTCGAGCCTCACACGGTCCCCGATGGCGACGTGGACCTTTTCCTTCTTCAGGCGGGCCCTGAGGCGACAGGCGTACTCATGGCCGTGGTGTCGCACGTAGTAGTAACTCCCGATGCGCCGAATGACGGTCGGCGCATCGGGGCTCCACCCCGTGCGAAAACTCATACGCCCTTACCCACTTCGATAGCCGCCGGCGCTATTCCCTGAGCCGCGGGAGTTGCCGGAAGCTCGGCCTGTCGGCGCAGTTGCCCGCAAGCCGCCGCGATGTCGGCTCCGCGCTCGACCCGGACCGTGACCGGGAAGCCCGCATCCTCGAGGATCTTGGCGAAGGTCTTGATGTCACCCGGCCGCGAGGGGCTGAAGTCGGCATCGGTCGCGTTGTAGGGAATCAGGTTCACGTGGACGTGGAGGCCGCGCATCCACTCGGCCATCTCGCGGGCGAGATCCGGGGTGTCGTTCACGCCGCCGAGCATGACGTACTCGACGGTGATCCGGCGGTGGGTCTTGTCATGGTAATCGCGAAGCGCCTGTTTCAACGCGGCGAGATTGTAGCGCCGATTGAGCGGCACCAGGTAGTCGCGGAGCTTGTCGTTGGGCGCGTGCAGCGAGAAGGCCAGGGTCAGCTGGAGGTTCTCGGCGGCGAGCTTCGATATGCCGGGCACGACGCCCGAGGTCGACACCGTCAGGTGCCGCATGCCGATGCCCACCTCGGAGTTGAGCAACTGGAGCGCCTTGAGCGTCGCGTCGTAGTTGTGAAGCGGCTCGCCCATGCCCATGAAGACCACGTTCGTGACGCGATCGCCGCATTCCTTTTGCATCAGGACGACCTGCTCGACGACCTCGCCGGCCGAGAGGTTGCGCTGGAAGCCCGAGAGGCCCGTCGCGCAGAAGGCGCATTTGACCGCGCAGCCGATCTGGGTCGACACGCAGACCGAAAGGCCGTACTCGGAGGGCATCAGGACCGATTCGATCATGCCGCAGCCCGACGAGTCGAAGAGGAACTTGCGGGTGCCGTCGGTCGCGACCTGTACTTTGGCGACCTGAAGGGCGCCGCCCCGGTAGCCTTCGGCCTTGAGCTTCTCGCGGAAGGCCTTGGGCAGATCCGTCATGGCGTCGAGATCGGTCACGCCTTGCTTGTAAAGCCACTTCGCGATCTGGGTTCCCCGGTAAGCGGACTCTCCCAGGCGCTCTGCCAGTTCTTTCAATTCCTGGGCCGTCAAGCCCATCAATTCAGCCATGCTGCCTCTCCAGTCGCGCCACGAAAAATCCCTCTACCCCGTGCTTATGCGGGACCAGCTGGATCATGCTCCCGCCGTTCTCCGCGTCCGCGCGCCATGCCTCGGGAAGCCACGCGCGCAGGTCGCTCGGACCGAAGTCCGCATGGTCCGCGAGAAAGCTCCGGACCACGTCCTGATTCTCCGCCCGGTTCACCGTGCAAGTGGCGTACACCAGCACTCCTCCGGGTTTCACGTCCGCGGCCGCCGCGTCCAGGATTCGCCGCTGCAACGCCGGAAGCGCGGCGACTTCCTCGGGCGTCGCCCTCCAGCGCAGATCGGCCTTGCGGTACATGACCCCGAAGCCCGAACACGGCGCGTCCACCAGGACGCGATCGACGGGCTCACCCAGCGCTTGCGTCCCATCCTGCGTCCGAGCGTCCACGATCGTGACGCCGAGCCGCTTGGCATTCTCCGCGAGCAAGCCGAGCCGTCCAGCATGCGGGTCGACCGCGAGAATCCGTCCCTGGTTGCCCATCAAAGCGGCAAGGTGAGTGGTCTTGCCACCCGGGGCCGCCCCGATATCTGCGACCGTTTCGCCCGGTTGGGGATCCACGACGCGGCTCACGAGCATCGCCGCTTCTCCCTGGACGTACCAGTCCCCCTCATTATAACGCGGGATCCGCGCCAGAGGCACCGCCTCCGGGAGTCGGACTCCATCGGGATCCACCGGGGACGGTTCCGCCGTGATGCCGAGCTCGGAAAGCTGAGCCAGAAACGCGTCACGGGTCGTGACGAGCCGGTTGACGCGCAAGGTCACGGGAAGCGCCTGGTTGGCGGATCGAGCGAGGTTCGCGGCCTCGTCCATGCCCAGCTGCTCGGCCCAGCGGCGGATGATCCAATCGGGAAGCGAGTGCTTTACGCCAAGCGCGGTGATGGCATCGTCCTGGGGAAAGGAAAGCGTCTCGCTTTGGCGCTGGAGGTTGCGAAGCACGCCGTTGGTCAGTCGGCTCACGCCCTCATGCCCGTAGCGCCGGGCGAGCTTCACGGCTTCGTGAATAGCCGCGTGCGCGGGAATATCCGTGCAAAGGAGCTGATAAGCCCCCATGCGCAGGATGTTGCGAAGGGGGGGCGTCAGGCTTTCCAGCGGGGTCTTCTTGAGAAACGGAGCGAGGGCCGTGTCGAGCATGCGGCGCATGCGGGTCACGCCTTGGACCAGGGAGACCACCAGGGCGCGATCGCGCGGATCCAGGCGGGAAGGAAGGTCCTTGAGCGCGAGGTTGGAATAGGCTCCCTTGGTCTCGATGGCGATCAAGAGGTCGAGGGCGAGCTTGCGGGGGTTAGGGGACATGGGCCTCCAAAAGCGGGGGGCGACCCACAGGCCGCCCCTAGAGAATCTTGACGGGGTTCGTTCATTATCGCATGGTCTGCGAGCGAAGACACCCACGCTTTGGAAGCGAAGGGCCGACATCGCGTCAGCCCCGCCAGCCGGTTACTGGAACGTCTGGGCCTCGACGAGGATGTCCATGATGGCTTCCTTGTCCTCGAGCCAGAGCTGGAAGAGGCTGTTGGGCTTGATCGGGGCCTCGCCCAGCACCCACTTCCAGACGATGGGGAAGAGACGCTTCCAGATGAAGCCCACGGGAAGCCCCGCGACGCCCTGAGAGAGCATGCCGTAGATGATGGCTTTCGCGTGGTCCTCGCGGTTGTAGGACGAGCCCGAGTGGTTGTTCTTGTACCAGAAGTGAGCCTTGGTGCCGCCGTAGATCATCCGGACGGCGATCCAGACCATGCGCCAGCTCTGGACTTGATTGTCGTGCTGGTCGATCTCGGTGACGTACTCGCCGGCCCGGAAGGTGACCTTGCCGGTCTTGGGGGTCTTGGTGAAGTCGTAATGGACCGGACCGCCCTCGGGCGTCACCAGGGTGACCACCGCGCCGTTGACGGAAACCTTGCCCTGGCCTTCGAGGGTGGCCGCGAAGCGGCGCGCCAGCTCGGGGGCCTTTGCAGAAGAGGCGTTGAGCGAGTTCTCACCCGCGGTTTGGCCGAAGCTGGCCGGTACCTGGCCGCAACCGGCCAACGGCAGGGTCACGAGCGAAACGGCGAGCAGGATGCGAAGGCCGGAATGGACGCGGGGCATATTGGCTCTCCTCTATTCGGGGCTCGGGCGACATGGGGATGGGGCGAAGGTTATCGGATTTTACGTAGATTTAAACTAAGCTTAAGTATAGGGCATCGGTCGCCGTGACGCAATACCGAAACGCCGGGGGTCATATCGTTCGGAAGGCCGGCTGAAAGTTTACGAAAGCTGGGGCGTGGACTTTCGGATAATTCGGCATGATGATTCGCTTTGCATCCATCCTCTTGCTCGTCTTCTTGACGGGATGCGGCCTTCAGGCCCCCGTGACGCAGCCGACGGCTGTCTCCGCGGCTGCGACTCCCGAATCACCGGCGGAAGCCGCCATGCTCAATCGCTTGAAGTCGCTTCTCGATCACTGCTTGGCGGCCGCCAAGCAGGCCACGACGCCTCGTGAGGCGGAGTCGGCGGCGCGCTCGGTCTACGAGCGCTGGAAGCAGGGTGAGCGCGGTGCGGCGCAGTTTGCGGTTCAGGCGCAGCGCACCAGTAAAGGCGGCATCCAGATTCAACTTCAGGTACAACTCAGCGAAGGGGCGCTGAGCATCCAGGCGCAAAAGCAAACTGTTTTCTAGGCCAAATATCAGCTCGCGCCGATGCGACGTGGCGGAGGCGGCTGACGATGCGTACGGCGGGCAGGTATAATGCGGCGTGCCCGTTTGATTGTCTTGGTCTGGGAGAATGTCGTGTCGAGTGAACCGGTAAGCATCGAGAACGCGTTGAGGGTCGCCCTGATAGAGCCGGAGATACCCCCGAACACTGGAAATATCTCACGGCTTTGCGCAGGCCTCGACGTGCCTCTGGACCTCGTGGGTAGGCTCGGCTTCGATATCTCCGAGCGTTCGATTCGTCGGGCGGGGCTTGATTACTGGGAACATGTGCGCCTGACGCATCACAAGAGCTGGGAGGCTTTCAAACAAGCCTTGGGCAAGACCGCGGAAGCGGGGCCGCGCTTCATTTACACCTCGGCCTTCGCCGACGTGCTTTACACGGACGTGGAGTATCAGCCCGGGGACGTCTTGATCTTCGGCAAGGAGTCGAAGGGCCTGGACCCTGTGCTTTGGCAAGAAACGCCGGGGCTCGTCGTGAGGATTCCGCACTGGGGACCGGTGCGCAGCCTGAACCTCTCGAATGCGGCGGCGGTCGTGGCTTACGAGGCCATGCGCCAGCTTCGCGAGCGGGAAATGATCCCGCCTCCGATTCCGCGCGCAGAGGACAAGCCGCGAGGCTAGAGCGGCAGGCGCGAGTAGTCGATGCGGCCGTAGCCGAACGAGCGGTCTTTGCCGCGCGGCCCGAGGTCGACGCATGCTCCGAGGAGGGCGGATTCGATCTGCTGGACGGTCCAGTCGGGGTGAGCCGCCCAGAGGAGGGCCGCCGCGCCCGAGACGAACGGAGCCGCCATGGACGTGCCGCTCATGACCTTGTAGCCGCGGTTGGGAATCGTCGAGAGGATGTCGGCCCCGGGGGCCGAGAGGCTGATCTCGGGGCCCGAGTTGCTGAACGCGGCCAGTTGCTCATGGCCCGAAGCGGTCTGCTCGGTGGCGCTCACGGCGATCGCCCCCGGTGAGTTGGCCGGTAGCGCCACCCGGCCACGGTCGTTGCCGGCCGCGACGATCACCACGGCTCCCTTCTTGCGGGCATACTCGATGGCCATGGTGAAGAGCGGGTTGGCCTTGTCGGACGGCCGGCTGAAGCTGAGGTTGAGCACCTTGGCCCCCATCTCGACCGCGTACTTGATGCCGGCCAGGGCCGCGAAGTCGGTCCCCCCCTTGGCATCCATGATCTTGATGGGCAGGATCTCGGCGTCCCAGGCCACGCCGGCGATGCCCAGGCCGTTATTGCCTGCGGCTGCGAGGATGCCGGCCACGTGGGTGCCATGGCCCGATTGATCGGTGGAATCGCCGTTGCTGTCGTTGAAGTTATAGCCGAGATCCCAGCGGACCCGCCCCTGAAGCTCGGGATGATACGGATCGACCCCGGTGTCGATCACGGCGATCTTGATCCCCTTGGCGCTGAGCTTGCGGCTCCAGATATGACTGGGACGCGTCACGCCCTCGCCGAAGCCCCAAACTTCCGCGAGCATGGGGTCGTTCGGGCGGTACCGCGCAGGCTTGAAGCGCGGGAGCTTCCAGGGCACGCTCGCCGTCTCATGATGCGTCGAGATCAGCATCACCGCCGGGTGGTTCTGGAAGGCGACGGTGCCTTCCTCGACGCTCGCGCCTTGAGGCAGCTTAATGACCAGGACTTCCTCTTCGAAGGACAAGCGGCCGATCATCTGCGGCTCCTGGCCCCGAATCTGCGGCATCGGCACCAAGGGCCACTGCTGGCCCGGCTTGAGGACGATCATGAGTTCGCCCCGCTCGCCGTTGGCCGGCACCGTGATCTGGTGCTTGCGCGGATCCACCTGCGAGGTCGGAGGAGCGGTCGGCGCAGGTTGCGGCAAGACCGGAAGGTTGAGCGCGCAGCCCGCCGTCACGAGAACGAGCCCGCTCAGCAGGACGGATCCCCTAAACCGCCTGGCCCCCTGGCTGCGGGCCCTCGTGCACGGGCTCATCACTCGCTCCTCCCCTCTGACTCCTGGAAGCCGACTCGCAGTCCGGCGCCGCATTCGGCGCGTGAGACGTCAAGGGCTACATCGAGGGCAGGTCGCGTGGAATGAGGCCGGAGTCGTTCACACCGCTTCATGCCCAGCCTAGCGTGAAGGGGGCGACGGGGCGTAGGCCGACGGCGAGAAAAGCATGGTCGAAAGGGGAGTCAAGCGGGCAAGCAAGGGGCGACGAAGAGAGGGGCCAGGCAATGCCTGACCCCTCTCCGACTCGATTCGCCCTGAGGCGCGAGGCGGGTTTTGGCTAGTCGACGCAGCCGCGCTCGGCTCCGCCCACCCCGGCCGTCTGAACCAGACCGTTCTGGACCAGGAAGGCTTCGAGCTCGTCGCCGCCGATGTCCGCCAGCATCTGACCGTCAATCTCCACGCAGGGCGACAACGGCTGTCCGCTCTTGGCCACCATTTCCTGATAGTTCATCCGGTTGTTGATGATGTCCTTGTCCTCGTACTCGAGGCCATGCTTCCGGAGCACCTCGCGGACGCCGGCGCTCCACCCGCAAACGGGCTTGAGGTATGCAACAATCTTGGGCTGTGCCATGGTCTTTCCTCCTTAAAGGACTATTCCCCTAGTTTAACACGTGGGCCGGGATCAGCGGCCAACCACGGGAAACCGGGGCTCCTTCGCGTTTCGAGCTCGCTCGTCACCCAGAGGGCTTCCACCCCGGGGTATCGCCCCAAAAGCGACTTGCCCGCTTCCGGGCCCAGCACGTAAAGCGCCGTCGAGAGCGCATCCGCCGTCTCCGCGTCCGGAGCCAATACCGTCACGCTCACGACCCCCTGCGAAGGCCAGCCCGTTCGCGGATCGATCACATGCCCGTAGCGGACTCCGTCCTTCCAGAAGCCGCGCTCGGCATCCCCCGAGGTCGAAATCCCTCCGGCCCGTAACGTGGTCCAGCCCAGAACCCCGCCGTCCACGCGCGGATGGCGAATGCCGAAGACCCAGCCCTCCTTCTCGGGAGGCTGGCCCCAGACGCCCTGATTTCCGCCCGCATCCACCCGGGCCATGGTCATGCCCCGCGCCCGAAGAATCGAGACGGCCCGGTCCACGGCGTAGCCCTTGGCGATCGCCCCCAGTTCCACCTCGAGTCCCGGCTTGGTGAAGCGAATCCCCCGCGCGGCATCCACCTGGACATGCCCATAGCCGACCTGTCGCTTGGCGTCGGCGATCGCCGCCTCGGAGGGAAACCGGTAATCCATGTGCTTGAAGCCCCAGAGCTTCACCAGCGGCCCCAAAGTCGGGTCGAACGCCCCCCCGCTCGCAGACGCGACGGCCAAGGCCCTGGAGACGAGCTCTCGCGTCTCGGCGCTGACCCCCACCCAGCCCCGGCTCCCCTCGCGGTTGACCCTCGAGAGCTCGGAGTCATGCTTGTACGTGCTGAGCAACCGGTCGAGACGGCCGATCTCGGCGAAGGCCGCCTCCATCGCTTCTGACGCCCCCTGCCCCTGGGCTTCGACCGTCCAGAGCGTGCCCATGTGGTAGCGGACCTGTTCGACCCGCTCTTGGGGCGTCGCCTGGACCGGCCATGCGAGCGCGAGGCTCAAAACGGCGAGCCCGAGCCAGCGGGTCATACGGACGCCTTCTCCCGCGCGCGGGGCGCCTGAGGCTCAATCGGCGGCTTCGCTGCGGCTTTCCGGCGGGCCAAGCGCTTGCGGATTTCCCGACCAAAGAACAGGAAGTACCCGCTCAGCACCAGGACGATCAAGGAGACGGAGACGCCGTCCGTGATGGGAACGCCGTAGGTTCCCCAGAAGCGCCCGTCGTGCAGGTCATAGAGCAGTTGCAAGGCTTGGCTCGCCTTGGGCTTGTCGGGGGCGCCACCGACGCTTTCCCAGCCGTTCGCGCCTTCGCGGTACAAGCCCGCCGTCGTGGCGAGCGTGAGCTTACCCGCGCCGTCGATGGCGAGGCCCGAAAGGTGAATGCCCTCGGGAGGATAGAACGGGAGGCCGACTTCCTCCCAGATATCTCCGTGGTCCTCGGAGCGGTAGAGCCCGATTTCCCGGAAGGTCACGTAAACGCGCCCTGGCTGCGTGGGGTCGAATTGAATGGCGCCCACTTGCTCGGCAGGCACCGGAAGGACGACTTCCTCCCAGCTCTGGCCGCCGTCGAGCGAGCGGTAGAAGCCGTCGTTCGTGCCCATCAGAATCCGCTGGGCATCCGTCGGGTCGACAGCCGTCGAGAGCACGTACTTCGAGAACGGCCCGTCGCTCATGACCGGCTGCTTGCGGAACCAGTCCTGGTGATTGAGCCCGATGGCCGTTCCCGCGGCCACCAGGATCAGCAACCCGGCGACGAGTCCGAGCCAGCGATGCAAGAGCAGCATGTTCTTGGTCATTGGCAATTACCGCTTGATCAGCGTCTCGAAGACCACGAGGGCCTTCTTGACTCCGGCCGCGATCGACCATGAGGAGACGGTGGCGCCGGTCAAATGCGTGATGTCGCGGTTCACCATCAAGGGATCGGAGATGGTCTTGCCGTCGAACTGGTTGAGGAAGCGCCCGCGTCGGACGGCGTCCCCGCGGCGCTCGCGGTAGACCATGACGGCCACCTCGCGAATCTCGCCGTTGGGCTTCAATCCGACGATGAAGGTGATGGGATAGTACTTGCCCAGTTCGTCGACCACGAGGGCGTAGCCGACGGTCTTGCCGCCGCGCGTGCCCTCATGGAAGACGTAGCTCGACTCCTCGAGCTTTCGGCCGAGCCGGCGTTCGATTTGCTTGCGCTCCTCGGCCGTCGGCGTGACGGGGCGAGGCGTCACCTTGTCGGCCTCCGGAATCGCGACGCGCAGGGCTTGCTCCTGGGTCAGGTAGATCTGCTCGTAGTGTTCGGGAGTCTCCGCGAGCGCCGGACGGGTCGTCAGGCAAGCCAGCAGGAGGGTGCCGATGAGGAATCGCCTCGCCATGTTGGATCCTTTCCGTTAGAAGCCGACCGCCACCGAGCTCCAGATGGCATCGTCAACCCTGCCGGTCGCCGGCGCGTTGATCCGCTGCCACTCGAGCTTGGTCACGAAGGTCGGGATGGGCCGGTAGTTGAGGCCGATCACCGTCTCATTCTGGTTGGTGGCGTCGAAAGCGGCCTGGTTGGTGTCAGCCTGGCCGAAACGACCCACCAGCGTGAAGGTGGCCTGATCGTAACCGCCGGCGCGCCCGAGGAAGGTGTTGTTGAGGAACTCGGGGAAGAAGTGCTGACGACCCTCGAGGTACCAGCCCTGCATGGAGCCGGGAATGGTGGTGGGGGTAGTGCCCGGGGCGGCGCCCGGAGCCGTGAAGGTGCCACCGTCGGTCTGGAGGTTGGCATACTCACCGATCAGCTCGAAGGATCCGAGGGTCAACGTGTTGTCGAGGCCGAGCATGGTGAGACGGCGGGCGTTGGCGGGATCGTAAGCGCCGGTATAGCCGTTGAGACCGACTTCCCAGCCGAGCCAGGGGCTGATGCCCACGCGCCCGGAGAGCGCCTTGTTGCCGTTATTGTCGTTCTTGAAGCCTGGGCGAGCCCTGCGAATGCCATTCGTGGCGCTGATGACGTCGGTGAGGCCATTGGTGACGTAGGCCTCGTAGCTCAGCTGCATGTCGTCGGTGGGGTAGAAGATGCCGTGCACGCCGGCGCCCGCGTCCATCCAGGTGGTCGGGATGATGGTGGAGGCCATCAGCGGGCGGGTGGTGGTGTCGCGGACGTCCGAGTCGTGGAGGACGTTGACGATGCCGAAGGGGATGAGGACGATTCCCGAGCGGAAGTTGAGCGCGTCGTTGATCTTGTAGTCGGCCCAGGCTTGCTCGATCTTGAGCTCGCCCGTGTTATCGAGCGCGTTGATGGCGCCGCCATACTCGTACTCGATTTCGGTGTTGAACATCAGGTTCTCGTGGAGGTAGCTGGAGACCTGGAGGATCAGCCGATGCTGATTGAACGTGCTGTTGCCGCCGCCGAGGGGCTGCTTGAATTCGACGTCGTAGTAACCGCCCACCCGGGTCTGCGTGTTGCGGTCAAAGGCCGTGATGCTGCGGCCACCCGCACCGGTGGACGAGGTGATGCTGCCGTCGCGGGAGTCATCGGTGGCGGGGGGCGTCATCTGCGCCATGGCGGGCGAGGCGATCGCCAGGCTCAAGGCAGCCAGGGCGAAGATCGGGGTGCGCATGGTTGAGGTCCTTTCGAGGATGAAGCTACAAATCCTATGAGAATGATTCTCATCAACTACCAAACTAGCGCTTGATGAGAATAAATGTCAATTACTTTGCCCGTTAAGGATTGTGTCAGATTTGTATCAATCAGGGCGTTTTCCTGAGTCGCCGCCGCCAAAAGCCAGGCCTCGACACGACCTTGGTCGTCTCGGGGCCTGGCTTTTAGCTGTCGATGCGCTTAGCGCGGCCGCTTAAAGAGTTGCTTGAGCCGCCAGCCGAGGCGCGACTGGCGGGCCACCGTCTTGCGGATCTGATGGTACTCCGAGATGGCCCAGGTCTGCTGGCTCCGTAGCGAACCGGCTTCACCAGGCGTCAGGGCCAGCCGCTGGGCGTTGATCTCGCGAAGCAGCTCCATGGCCTCGAGGTGATCGGGGTCGATCAGCAGGGTGCGCCGCAGCTGCCCGATGGCCCAGTCGTACTTGCTTTGCAGCCCGTAGGCGCGAGCCAGGAGCACGCTCGCCTCGACGTTCGCCGCATCTTGTTTCAGCACGTGCTGGCAATGCGGAAGCGCCGCGTCCGGCCGCTCGGCATCCAGGTGCAGCCGTGCCAAGCCCAGGCGGGTGGGGATGCGATCGCCGTCTATTTCGAGCGCCGCTTCGTACTCCGCCTGCGCCTCCTCGACATGACCTTCCGCGAGAAAGCCGATGGCGCGCCCGTGGTGTTCCGCGGCCAGATCCCTCGGCTTCGCCTTTCTCCAGAACATCCGTTTTCCTCCCTCGCGTTCCGTCAAGCTCTATACCCTACCGGAGCCAACGGATCACTCAAGGGTCGCCAGCATCGCGGCTTCGGCCAAGGGCACCGGAACGGTTCCCAAGGAGAGCAAGCGATCGTGGAAATCGCGAAGATTGAAGCGATCGCCCAGGACTTCCTGGTACGCCGCGCGAATGGCGAGGATGCCGCGCTTGCCCATCAGGTAGCTCATGGGGTAGGCCGGAGAGTACGAATACCAGGTGACTTCCGACTCGGCGTTGATCCGCTCGAGCTTGGCCTCGTCGACCAGGAAGTCCACGGCCGCCTCGAAGCTCATGCGTCCCGTCTGGAGGCTGGCGTCCACGATCACGCGGCAGGCGCGCCAGAGCACGTCCTTGAGCTGGAAGAGGCGGGTGATCTCATCCGGGTAGAAGCCTTCCTCGTACATCATCTCTTCGCAGTACAGGGCCCAGCCTTCGCAGTAGGCGTTATTGCCGAAGAGGTGGCGGATGGGCGTGTCCTGCCGGTTGGCCAGGACCAGCTGCATGTGATGGCCCGGATAGCCCTCGTGAAGCGCCGTGACCGGCACGCTGTACTGGTTATGACCGCGAAGCTGCTCGGCCTGATCCTCGGGCGAAAGGCTCGGGTCCACGGGCGTGACGTAGAAGAGGCCTTCTTGCGCCGTCTCGTAGACTCCCGGGGATTCGTAGGCGGCGTAGGGGATGACGCTCCGGATGAAACGCGGCGTCTCGATGACCCGCAGCGTGTCGCCCTCGGGAAGGGTGGCGAGCCCCTTGGCCGCCACGAACGCGCGGGCGCGTTCCATCTCTTGCCGATAGGCGTCGAGCAGGCCCTCGGCGGTCGGGTGGGCGTCCTTGTAGCGTTCGACCAGGTCTTGCCAGGTCGACTGGGGGTCGATTCGCTTGGCGGTTTCCTCGAGCTGCCGGATGGTCGCCACGCGTGCTTCTTCACCGATCGCCAAGAGGTCGTCGACCTTGAGGTCGAAGTGATGCTCGTGGCGCAGCTTGAAGTTGTAAAGGAACTCGCCGATGCCGATTTCCCGGTCCGAACGGGGCAGCAGGTCGGTTTCGAGGAAGTGCTTGAAGTCGGTGATGGCCTGCTTGGTCTCGGCGACGGCCTCGGAGAGTCCCTCGAGCTGTGGAGCCAAGGGAAGCACGACCTCGTCGAGGAAGTCGCAGCCCCCATCGGCCACCTCGATAGCCGTCTCAGTCCAGCGGCGGGCGGGCCGCGTGAGATTCGCCTTGCCAGCCGCGAGCACGGCGGGGGCTTCCTTGAGCCGCGAGAGCACGTTCGAGAGGCGCTCGGGCAAGGGGGCGAAGTCGCGGCTCAAGAGGACGTGGACCCCGTCGAGCACGGTTTCCAGGTAGGTCTGCGGCAAGAGGCGATGCCAGCCGATCTCTTCGTGCTCGAGGGTGAGGACCTTGAGCATGCCGTGAAGGATGGCCTCGTCGATCCAGCGATCGTCGGGAATGTCTTCGGGGCCGAACTCGGCGAGCTGCGCCTCGAAGTCCTTGAGGCCTTCGTAGAAGCGTTCGTTGGCTTCCTCGCTCTGGTCACCAAGAAGGTGGTCGTAGCGGTGGTCGCCCATGGTGGTGGCGAGAACGGGGTGGTAGGAGAGGTAGAAGTCCTTGAATTCCTGGATGAACGTGTCGAATCCGTGCATGGAAAGTCCTTTGACCGGGTGATTGAGGCGCTGAGCGGCGCCGACACCGATGCGTCGAACGCCGCCCAACGAACTGAGGGGATGGGTTTCGTCCTAGGGAGTACCGACCGTGTGGGGCTTGGTGTCCATGACCTTGCGGCCAGTGGGGGTGATGGCCAGGCCTCCGCAGGAGGTTTCCTTGTATTGAGACGGCATGGCCTCGCCGATTTCCTTCATGGCGGCGATCACTTCGTCGGGGGGGATGAAGCTCGAGATGCCCGCGAGCGCCATCTCGGCGGCGGTGATGGCCATGATGGAGTAAAGCGAGTTGCGCTTCACGCAGGGGACCTCGACGTAGCCGCCGACCGGATCGCAGACCAGGCCCAGGGAGTTCTTGACGGCGAGCGCCATGGCCTGAGTGACCTGGAATGGGGTGCCTCCGGCCATTTCGCAGACGGCGCCGGCCGCCATGCCGGTCGAGACGCCGACTTCGGCCATGCAGCCGCCCTTGGCGCCCGAGATGGTGGAGTTGTTGGCCATGACCATGCCGAGGCCCGCGGCGACGAACATGGCGTTGACGATGTCGTCAGGCGTGCTGTTGAGCTTCTGGGAGGCTCCCCAGAGGCTGGAGGGCAGGATGCCGGACGAGCCCGCGGTGGGAGCCGCGACGATCCGGCCCATGGCCGCCGAGCACTCGTTGACCGACATGGCCCGGGCCGCCGTTTGGGCCAGGATCGGGTCGAGGAGCTTGGGCTCGTAGGCGCCCATGCGGTAGCCGTTGCCGCTGACGAGGTTGCCCAGGCCCGTGATGGGCTCGCGCAGGCCGGCTTCCATGGCCTCCTGCATGACGCTCCAGCGAGCCAACATGGCGTTTTGGATGAGCTCGCGGGTGAAGCCGGTTTGCTGCATCTCGAAGCGCAGGGTGATCTCGCCGATGCCGACGCCTTCCTGCTCGGCCAGGGCGAGGAGGTCGGCGATGGACTGGAACTGAATCTCGGTGCTCATGGGTCCCCCTCTAGGTCAACTTGGGCAGGTAACGGGTGAGCCGGATGCCGTCGACGGCGGAAATGGCGGCGATCGCCTCCGCCGGCACGTCGTGGTCTCCCTCGATCGTCATGAAGGCCTCACGGCCCTTCTGCTTGCGGGCCACGTTCATGAAGGCGACGTTGACGCCTTGCTCGGCCAGGATCCCGGTGACCTTGCCGATCACGCCCGGCTTGTCCTCATGCACCGTGATCACGGTGGGGTACTCGCCCGAGAGGCGGACCTGGTAACCGTCCACCTCGGTGATGGCCACGTTGCCGCCGCCGATCGACGTGCCGATGACGTCAATCGTGCGGCCATCCTGGGATTCCAGGATCAGCTTGGCCGAGCAGGGGTGGACCTTGGGGCCCAGGTTGACCTCTCCGACCGTGAAGGTCATGCCTTCGCGGGCCGCGGCCTCGAAGGATTCCTTCACTCCGGGATCGAAGGTCTCCATGCCCAGGAGCCCCGCGACGATGCCCTTGTCGGTCCCGTGACCGGGGCCGGTCTCCAGGAAGGACCCGTGAAGGAGGATGGTGGCATGGCGGGGCGTGCCCCCCAAGATGGTCCGGGCGAACCGGCCGATCCGCACGGCACCGGCCGTGTGAGACGAACTCGGCCCCACCATGATGGGTCCGATGATGTCGAAGACGCTCTTGTACTTGCTCATGCTGGTGGACTTCCTCGTCAGCCTCGAAAGGGCGCGTGCCGGGGCCATTCCCGGCCATCGCCTCATTCTATCAGGGATGGCGGTTTCAGGTGGCAGGGGGCTTCGATGACGGGACTTGCGACCCAGCAGGCAACGGCCGGGTCGTTCCGAGGTGGGGGCCGCTTACTCGGCCGGTGTGACGATCCGGGCCATGGGAGCTTCCGGCTCGTTGCCCCAGGTGAAGGCGACGAGTCCGACGTTGGGCTGGTAAACTTCGGTCCACGCAACCGGCTGACCCTTGAGGTCGCCCGAGACGCTGATCGTCCAGGTTTCAGGCTCGTCCCCTTCGCCGGCCTCGCGGGTCGCCTTGGCGGTCAGGCCAGGGGCGGGAATCCACTCGGCATCCTCGGTGAAGGGCAAGGGATAGGTCAACTCGGGCCGGTAAGGCAGCGAGAGCTTGAGCTGGTCCGGCTGCAACTTGAGCAGGAAGCGCCAAGCGCTCCGCTTCCCGTCGCGCGTCATGACCAACTCTCCCGTCGCTCGAACGCCGTCCGTCCGCTGGGTGACCTTGGTCAGTGCCCGCTCGACATAGCCAAGCGGCTGATTCTCGTCGTCCAGCAGGGTGAAGGTGCTGCGAACACCTGCCTTCATGGGGAAGAGCTCGCTCCCGACCGTCGCGATCGCCATCGAGGCGGTTGCTTCCTCGGAGGCCGTCGCCTCGGGGATGGCCGATGCAGTCGCGCTGGGAGTCGCGAGCAACTCGGGAACCCGGGCTGCGAAGACCAGGTTGAACGCCTCACGGACCTTTTCATGACGCGAGACCAGCTCTTGGGCCACCCGGCGAACGTCCGTGGCCTCGGTGAGATCCGGGATCGACGCGGTTCGGAAGCCTCCCGTGGCCGGCTTGAGGACCTGCGAGACCTCGCGCGTGGCCGCCAGGACATGGGCCGGATCGAGGTAGCGAATCTGCTCGGCGGTATAGCGCTCCTGGAGATGGGCGGCCACCAGGGTGCTCGCCAGAGACAGGGTCAAGGGCTCGTTGAGCTCGCGCATGGAAGGCAAGGCCACGGTATTGGGGCCGCTCTGCTGCTCGCGGGCACGGCTGAACGGCAGCCCCATCATGCCCTCGAGCACCATGGTCCCCGAAGCCGTGCGAATCTCGGCGCGGATGAGCTGAATCCCGTTCACCGGGATGGTCAGCGGAGCGATGCCTTCGGCGTCCGTACGCGACGTGAGGCTCGGGTCCAGCGCCAGGTAGACCTTGGCTCCTTCGGCGGGAACCTCGGCGCGATCCATCGTGTGCTTGCCCGGCGCGATCTCGGCAGGCAGGACCACCCGGATGGGGACCCGCGCGAGCGTGTAGGAGTCGAGGCCCAAGCCCGGAATCGTCGATTCCCCGTTCAGGCCCATGAAGCCGGGTGCCTGACAGGCAACCAGCACTCCGGCCACGAGGCCGGCGGCTATCAGGGTACTCACGGAGCGCACGGACATAGGGACTCCTTAACTAGCAAGCGATCTTCAATCATTCTAACGGATGTCCAGTTAGAGCTCAAACCCAGTATACCCCTCCGAGCCCCTAAAATACGAAGCGGCGCCCCGAATGGGACGCCGCTCTCCACCCGAAAACGCTATCGCTGGGCCAAGAACGTCCGGACCGGCATCGTGTTGAAGACCATCAGCCGCTGCATGGCCGCATGCTGGGTCGGCTCGACCCGATCCTTGATCAGCGCGTAGGCATCGACCACCGAGCCGACGGCCTTCTTGCCGTTGTTCTTGGCGAGCGCTCCCCAGATCTGCCGGAACTCCAGCGAAACCTGATCGTCCTTCTCGTTATGCGTGTCGTAGAGATCCCAGAGCGCCGCCGTGGTCCACCACTCGTTGCTCGGGCCCTCGCAGACGTCCCCGGGCATGTTCTCGAAGCGCAGGGGAGCCCGGCGGGGCACCATGTACTCGAACTTCGCGTCGGCATCGTCACGCTTCAACGAAATCGCGGCGCTGAAGAAGGACGCGAAGCCCTCGGACCAGGCCAAGGGAGTGGTGTAGCACTCGTCGATCTTGTGCTGACCGCCGCCCATCTGACCGTTGATCCCCAAGTCATGCAGGGCATGGCCGATTTCATGGCCGTTCACGTCCCACCATTCGGCGTTGCTGAGGTTCACCGTTCCCCAGGAGTAGTAGTTGCCGTTGGCGGGCCAGACCGTGTTGAGCTGCCGGTTCCACCAGTCCAGCGAGATGTCCTCGCGCTCGAAGAGCGCGAGCGAGCGGTTGTAGATCTCATGAATGTAAGCGGCCTGGCCGTTGGCGGTTCCGGCTTCGAGCTGCGTAACTCCGGCATCCACGCTTCCCGACAGCGCGGGGATCGCGGGGCCTTGCCAGGAGTAGCGCGAGAGCTTCCAGTAGCGGTTGCTCATCTCGAAGCGCAGCTCGGCTGCCCCGCCAGCCGGAGCCGTCAGCTCGAAGCGCCCGTCCTTGCCGACCAGCGCCGAGGCGACCTCACGGCCGCCCGCGATCAGCTTCACCGTGGCGTTGGCTCCCGGCAAGACGCCACCGTCCAAGGCCGGGACCATGAAGCGTCCCGTCACCTTCGCCGGTCCCGATGCGGGTCCCGGCTGGCTCTTCACCTGGCCCGAGCGGGTCGCGAAGACCATCGCGTCGCCGGTTTGGGCGATCGCCTCCGCCTTCAAACGGCCTGCCGTCGCGCTGAAGGCGCCGATCCGTCCCCCCAGGTCCGAGTCGTCAGTCGTCACCCGCGAAAACGCGCTCACCTTCGCCGCGTCGCCTCCGAGCGGAGTGGAGGTGCCGCTCAGGCCGCAACCAGCAAGCAAGCCTAGGACCGTGATGAGGGCAATGGGATGGCGCATGAGGCTCCCTTTCTCGAAGGTGGGGGGATGAAGATTAAGCTTATTTTAAGAAATAGCTAATCAGAAGTAAAGACTTGCGGGCGTTTGCAAAGCTTCTCCTTGCCGAAAAAGCCCGCCACCCCTTACGATGACCGAATGACGCGCTTCAGCTGGCTTCGCCCTCTCAAACAGGCTGTTCCCATGGGACCGGAAGGCCTCGTTTGGTGGCTTGCCCTGGTGCAGGCGTCCGGCATGACCGCCGTTCTCCCCATTCTTCCGCTTTACGCCGACAAGTACGGAGCCGACCTCAGCTTCATCGGGCTCATGGTCGGCGCCTACATGGCCGCCAACCTCATCGGTCTACCCCCTGCCGGCTGGCTATCGGACCGCTTTGGCCGAAGACGCCTCATGGCCATCGGTCTGATCGGCTTCGCCATCGCCTCCTTCGGCTTCTTGATCTTCCACGACCCTTGGGCCTTCGTCGTTTTGAGGGCGTGTGAAGGCCTAGCCGCCGCTTGCTTCACGCCCGCGGCGCTCGCTTACGTCGCCGACCGGGCGCCGCAAGGCCAACGCGGCTTGCGCATCGCTCAGCTCACGGTCGCCCAGAACGTCGGAACCTTGATCGGTCCTGTCTTTGGCGGGGCCCTTGTGATGGCTTTCGGACTCGCGTCGCCATTCTGGGCACTCGCCGTCCTTTGTGGCGTCGGTGGTTTGCTGGTCGCGCGCCTTCCCGGCGGCGGACGTGCCGATGCTCAGGAGCGCCGGGCCAAGAACGGCGGGCGCGATCCGGTGGGAATCTGGCGGGAGGTCCAATGGCTTCCATTTGCGGGGCTTTCCATCCGCGTCCTAGCCAACGGCTTCGCAATCGGCATGTACGAATCCATCTGGTCCATCTACTTCAAGGACCTGGGCGGAACGCCCTGGCATATCAGCCTGAGCTGGACGCTCTTCGCGCTTCCGGCGATCCTCTTCGCCGGCTTGGCCGGAACCATGATCGACCGCAAGGGGCCCGCACTGCCCCTGGTCCTCGGCGCGCTCTTCTCGGCCATCATCGTCCTTTGTTACGGCTTGACCCAGAACGTCATGATCTTGCTCTTGCTGGGAGTCGTCGAAGGCATCGGCTTCGCGTTCGCGTACCCAGCCCAGAGCGCCATGATGGTGCAAATCGCTCCCGAGGTGCTGCGCGGCCGGATCATCGGTCTCGTCACCTCCATGAGCACCATCGGAGCCTTGATCGGAGCCCTCGGCACTCCCTTGCTCTATAAGAACAGCCCCTTCTGGGTCTTCGCGGTCACCTCGTCCGTCCTCTTCGTCTCGGCCCTCTTGCTCGCGTTTTCGCTGCTCTTGGCGCGCAGGGCCCGCCCCGGCGAGCCATCCTTCGGCGTGGGTGGGTAAAATAGGCATGACGCCATCGCCCCGACGCCCCGTGAGGATGATCCGTGTCTGAGCTCGAACGCCGCATCCCGCAAGTCTTGGACCGCCTGCAACTCAGGCTCGCTTACGCGTACCTCGCCTCGGGTGAAATCGCCGAGGCCCATGCCGCCTTCGAACGAGCAGCCCGCGAAGAACCCCATGCCTTCGAGCCTCTGTTCATGCGTGGCGTCCTCCACCTTCAAGCCGGCCGTTTCGAAGAGGCCTTTCATGCCTTCGTTAAAGCCATCGAGCTGGCTCCCGCCGTCGCGGAGTCCTACAACAACCTGGGCGTCGTCTATTGGCACCAGGAGGATCGCGAATCGGCCCATCGCTGCTTCGAAACCGCCTTGCGCTACCAGGAGGACTTTCCTCAGGCCACCGCCAACCTGGGAGTCTCCTACCTCGCGAAGGGCATGCCCCACGAGGCGCTGCCATGCTTCGAACTCGCCGTTCGCCATTTCCCGGACTCGGCGCGGGCTTATAACAACCTGGGGGTCGCCTACTGCTACCGAGGAGCGTTCAGCGACGCCGAAACCTGCTTCCAGCACGCCACGCGCCATGACGATCAGCTCATGGCCCCGGTCCGAAACCTGGCTCACCTCTACTCCTGCAAGGGACTGGACATGGAAGCCATCCGCGCCAGGGCTCATTCCGCCACGCTTTCGGGCCATGACGTGGTCGACGTTTCCCCGTTCGCGCTCTGCCTAGAGACCGTCACTCGTCCGATCGAGCGCACCTGACGCCGATCGACGGATTTCCGCTTGTCTAGAAGGCCCGTCCTGACTTACGATGGCCTCTCTAGACAAGGGGGGCAAATGAACGCCGCTATCACGCTTCAACCCATCACCGAGGACAATATCCGGGACGTGCTACGCCTGGAGGTCGCCGCGGATCAACGCCAATTCGTCGCGTCGAACATGGTCACGATGGCCTTCACCTACGTGGATCCCTACGTGCCTTACGCCATCTGCGCCGGGGATCAAGTGGTCGGCCTGGTCGCCATCGAGTCGATTCCCGATAATCCCGTCGAGGACCGGTACTGGGTTTGCCGGTTCATGATCGGCGAGAAGTTCCAGGGCAAGGGCTACGGGGCGGCAGGCATGCGAGAGGCCATGGCCCTGATTGCGGCCAAAGACGACTCGGACCGGGTTCGCTTGTCCGTGGTCCCCGAGAATGCCCACGCGATCCGCTTCTACGAGCGCCTGGGCTTCGTGGATATCGGCGAGGAGCTTCACGGCGAGGCCGTCATGGAGCATCGCTTCTCGCGCTGAGCACGAAACGCCAGCGGCCCTCCCCCTGTGGGAGGGCCGCTGGCGTTTGCCTGGGGTTTAAACGATGTACGCGTCGCTTCCCTTGGGGCGCGCCTCGAACTCGTCGCGCGCCTCCTGCATGTCGGCGCGGCCGAGGTTGGCGAACATGAAGCGCTTGTACGCCTCGACGCCGGGCTGATCCAGCGGGTTGATCTCCATGAGGTAGCCTTCGGCGACCGTGGCCAGCTCGAAGAGGAAGATCAATTGGCCCATGGTGAAGGCATTGAGCTCGGGAATGTGGAAGGTCATGCTGGGACGGCCTTCGCGGGCGTAGGCGTAGACGGTTCCCTCGAGGGCCTTGCGGGTGACCTCCGAGAGGGTCTTGCCGGCGACGTAGTTGAGGCCGTCGGGATCCCCCTCGACGAAGGGCACCTCGACGTCTTGGCCCGGTTTTTCCACGAGCAGGTTAGTGACCACGGTATTGCGCTCACCTTCCTGGATCTGCTGGCCGCGGGCATGCAAGTCACGGGTGTTGACCGAGGTGACGGGCACCCGGCCCTTGCCTTCCTTGCCGAGGCTTTCGGCCGCGAGCTGGTCGTACCAGAAGCCGAAGAACTCCAGGCGCTTGCTCCATGCGGCCATCAGCGAGATGTCGTAGCCCTTCTTCACGGCCATGAACTGAAGGGCCGCGTAGAGGTAAGCGGGGTTTTGGCGGAGATCCGTGGTCTTGCAGCGCTCGGCCATGAAGCGGGCGCCGGCAAGCAGCTCGCGGATGTCGATGCCGGCCACGGCGGCAGGCAGGAGGCCGACCGGGGTGAGAACCGAGTAGCGGCCGCCGACATCATCGGGAATGACGAAGGTCTCGAAGCCTTCGCGATCGGCCAAGGCCCGCAGCTTGCCCTTGGATCCGTCGGTGGTGGCCACGATGTAGGGGGCGTACTCCGTCCCGTAGACTTGACGGGTCCGCTCATGGAAGATGCGGAAGCTGACGGCCGTTTCCAGCGTGGTGCCGGACTTGGAGATCACGTTAAGGGTGAAAGCCCGCTCAATGCTGCCGGGACGGGAGCTCGGCAGGAGGCCCAAGAGCGCGGACATCGAGTCCGGGTCGACGTTATTGCCTTCCCAGTAAATCTTGGGGCGGCCGTTGCGGGCCTCGCGCGGCAACTCGTTACGGTACGGATGGGTCAGGGCCTCGATCAGAGCCCGGGCGCCCAGGTACGATCCGCCGATGCCGAGGACCACGTGGGTGTCGCCCAGAGCGGCGAGGCGATCGGCAGTGGCCTGGATGGTCTCGAGGACCTCATCGCCCTGGAAGGGCAGGTCGAGGAAGCCGAGGAAGTCGGACCCACGGCCCGTGCGTTCGGTGATCTGGCGATGGACGTCGTCGATCGCGCCCTGGAGGCCGAAGATCTCCTGCGGTTCCAGGCCGTGAGCGTCACCGAGGATCGGCTTGAGCATGGCGTTGAAATCCAGCCGGACGGCCATCTTATTTTGCCATTGAGGATCGCGGGTTTCGAGCATGGGGGTGCGATATTGCGGCATGGGCTCTCCCTTCGGCGTGCGGACTTTGGGTCATTGGACGATGGGTTGCCCATCGACCATGGAGGCTTTACACTGGCTTAAGCATAAACAACCGGGCGTTTCCATGCAAACGGCCCGCAGGCCAAAGAACCCCCCGATTCGCAGCAATAGAACCTGGAGGACTACATCACCATGGCCAAGCGTATTGGCATCTCCACCGGTGGCGGAGACGCCCCGGGCCTCAATGCCGTCATCCGTGCCTTCACCAAGACCGCCATCACCGAGTTTGGCTGGGAGGTCATCGGCATCCGCGATGGCTTCGACGGCCTGATCAAGCCGGATTTCACGATGCCCCTCGGCCTCAACGACATTCGTGGCATCACCTCGCGGGGGGGCACCATCCTGGGGACCACCAACCGGGGCAACCCCTTCAAGTACCCCGTCCACGAGAACGGCCAGGTCGTGCTCAAGGATATCTCCGACCAGGTCATGGAGAACTACCGGCGCATGGGCCTCGACGGCATGGTGATCATCGGGGGCGACGGCACCATCGGGATCGGCCATCAGCTGGCCGCGAAGGGCATGAAGATCGTCGGCGTGCCCAAGACCATCGATAACGACCTCACCTCGACCGACCAGACGTTCGGCTTCGACACGGCCGTGAATACGGCCACCGAGGCGATCGACAAGCTGATCACCACGGCCGAGAGCCACCACCGGGTCATGGTCGTCGAGGTCATGGGCCGCGACGCGGGCTGGATCGCGCTTTACTCGGGAATCGCCGGCGCGGTCAACGTCGTCCTGATCCCCGAGATCCCCTTCGATATCCAGAAGGTCTCCGAGGAGGTCTACAGGCGCTCCGAGGCCGGCAAGAGCTACTCGATCGTGGTCGTGGCGGAAGGTGCCAAGCCCAAGGATGGCGAGGTCATTTACGCCGAGTTCGATCCCTCGAAGGGCGTCGCGCGTCTGGGCGGCATCGGCAACTGGGTCGGCCGTGAGATCGCGGAGCGCACGGGCCTCGAAACCCGCGTCACCGTGCTGGGTCATATCCAGCGCGGCGGCTCGCCGACTCCCTTCGACCGCATCCTGGCCACGCGCTACGGCACGCATGCCGCGCACCTGATCAACGAGGACAAGTTCGATCACATGGTGATCCTGCGCGGCGGCAAGATCATGGGCGCGCCCATCGAGGAAGCCGTCGGCGGCATCAAATGCGTGGATCCCAAGGGCGACGAGGTCTTGGTCGCCAAGGATACCGGCATCTACTTCGGGGATTGACGCGATCGCCTAGGCATCACGGAGCCCGTAGCGCGGCGGACGTCTCGACGAGGCGGCCGCCGCGCTTTTGGATGATGCGGCGGGCTTCCTCGTCGTCCGTGGGGATGCCCGTGATGCTTAGGATGTAATGCGAGTGGAGCGCGGCCGATGCGTCCCGCCGCCGCAGGAGCTGCCAGGCGTCCACGGCCATCGCCGACGCCATGCCTCCCAGGATGGCGCCGCTGAGCCCCCAGCTGGCCACGATGAAGAGCCTCAGCATCCAGTCGAACAAGCTCAGGGTCGCGGGCTCGGGAGGCAGTCCGTCGATGCCCGGAAGGCTGCCCAAGGGCCAGAAGACGGCTGCGACTCCCAGGCCGATCCCGATGAAGGCACCGATCCCCTGTCCCAAGGGGAGGTTCTCGCGCGATGTTTCCGCGAGCGCGTCGCGTTCGAGGGCGCAGGCGGGGCAAGCCTCGTCGAAGATCAAGGAAAGCTGACTCCGATCGACTCCATGGGCTTCTAACTGCCGGCAGGCTCGCTCGGCGGCCTGGAGGTTCACAAAGACGCCGCTCAGGGTCTGCATGGGCGGTCCCTCCCCTTCTTCGGGCTATTTCCTAGGGGTAACATATCCCCGATACTGAGACAATCGCCGCTTCTCACTTCTCGAAAGCGCCTCCCGGCCTGCCGGGACCCCGAGCATCCGGGTATGAGGAAGTTGCACGCTCGCGCCATTTTGGAGGACTGCTCGGATGAACCCGCTCGTTGAAAAAGGGGTCAAGGCCTTCCAGGCCAACCGCTTCCCGGAGGCGATCGCCTTCTACGAGCAGGCCCTGGCGGACGGTGAAGACGATCCGCGTCTGCACGTGCTTCTTGCCGGCGCCTACCACCACAACGGCCAGTTCGAGCTCGCGCGTACCCATTACGAGCTTGCCATTGCCGCGACGGATGCCGAGCCCCTCCTGAAAGCCGCCCAAGCCGGACTGGCAAAGGTCGCGCAGGGCGCCCTCCCTCGCCGGGCCAGCTCCGGAACCGATGGCTTGCGACTTCCAGCGAGACCGCGCGACGGCCTCATGGTCTGCCCTCACTGCGGCGAGGCCGTGGTAAAGGAGGCTTGCGTCTGCGGTTTCCTGCTTGTGGACCCGGGGCGGCTAGGCCTGGACCTCGTACAGGCCTATTGCGACACGGCCAAGGTGATCATGTTTGTGCGCCTGGGGCTCGATACCTATCTGATCGATCGCGACCGGGTCTGCTATCGGACGGCCAACGAGCAGCTGGCGCCCATCGACCCCCGGCTGGTCTTCCGGAAGCTCCACGGCCTGCCCATGGTCTACAAGGACGACCTGCAGCTCATCGCTCCGTTTCAAAGCCCCTGGGTCGCTTATCCGCGGCCCGGGACTCCAGGCGAACCTCGTCCCTTCACCTGGGAGGGCTTTCTCTCGGTCGTGAGCGAAACCCTGGGCTTCGCCCTTCCCGAGCCGCTACCCGGCTTCGATTCCCGTCGTCTTTACGCGACCTTGCGCCTTCTCGCGCCTGGGGAGATCACTCGAATCCAGGATGACGCGCAACGCTGGGGGCTTTCCTTCGCTCAAGGTCTCCTGCGCTCCACCGCCATGGCCCCCGAGGCCCTCTTGAAGGACATGCGAGGTGACGGATCCAGCTTCGTTCCCACGCACCGCATGGCCAATTCCCTTGGCTGGGACTTGATGGAAGACGGGTTGCTCGAGCCGGATGAACTCCGCGAGGCCATCACGCGCCAGGTGGAGTATCCGAAGCCCCTGATGCATCTCATCCTGGCGAGCACGCCCCTGTCGCCCGAGGAAGTGGAGCCGGTCGCGGATGCCGCGCGCCAGCGCCAAACCCCTCGGCCCGTTCGCGACCGCCTGGGCGAGATTCTCGTCCGCCGTGGCCTCCTTTCGCGAGCTCACCTGCACGAGGCCCTGGAACGCCAAGCACGCCAAGTCGCGACGCCCCTCGGCGCGATCCTCCGCGACATGGGACTCTCCGAGGCCAGCCTCGATGAGGCGCTGCATTGCCAGACGATCAAGGACCAGTTGCGCTATGGCGGGCAGGCTCGTCTCGGTGAAATTCTGGTCAAGCGCGGAGCCATCAGCCGACAGCAGCTTCTTGAGGCCCTGCTCGCACAGGTCGATGAGCCTTATCCGCTCGGTGAGATGCTCATTCGGCGGGGCATGGCCTCGCCCGAACAGGTCTTCCTGGCGCTCGAACAGCAAGAGGCGACGCTCGACGCGCTCGTCGAGAGCGAACGGACCATGGAGCTCCAGGATCACGCCAAATCCGCGGCAACCTTGACCCTGTCGATCGACCTGGAAAAAGAGAAGCAGCGCCTGCATCAGCTCTGGGGCGGCCTCAAGTCGGGGTTCAAGGCCGGCGTCAAGGAGGTCAAGACCGCCATTGAGGCCGTCAGGGAGCATGAGGCCACTCGGCGCGAGGACTTCCGGGGCTCATGAGGCTCCCCTCAATTGCTTGATTGCGGGTAGAATAGGGGCATGCCCCACCTACCCTTGATCCAACGAAAGCTCCTGCCGCCGACGGTCCCCGCGTCCCATGTGCGGAGATCTCGCTTGATCGAGCGACTCCAGGCCGGTCAGGACCCGCGCATCAAATTGACCTTGGTGAGCGCGGGCCCGGGCTACGGCAAGAGCACCCTGGTTGCAGATTACGTCGCCGAGACCGGAGCACCTCATTGCTGGCTCAACCTCGAGCCTCAGGACGCGGATCCATCGACTTTCTTGAGCTACCTGATCGGCGGAGCGTACCGGAACTGGCCGGGTGAGGCTTCTCGGGCCCTCGAACTCCTGCATACGGCTCCGAATCCGGCTGCTATTCTGCCCAGCCTGATGGGGCTGTTTGCTGAGGAGCTCTCGGACCGTGTCGGTGAGCGCTTCTTGCTGGTCCTCGACGATTTCCACGCCGTCCAGCATGCCGAGGCGGTGGTCGCTGCCGTCGAAGCGCTTATCGCCTATCTGCCCGAGGCCGTGCAGCTGATCGTCGTCTCGCGCAACCATCCTCCCTTCAAGCTCCCCCAGCTCCGCGTGCGCCAGCAACTCGTCGAGCTGGGCATCCCCCAGCTTCGCTTTAGCTTGGACGAGATTGCGGCGCTCTTTCGCGCCTTGACGGGCATGGCCCTCAGCCCCGAAGAACAGGGCACCCTTTCGGATTCCACCGAAGGCTGGGCCGCAAGCCTCGTGATGGCCGCTTATGCCGCTCAAGGGGGCTCCTTGTCGCAGGGCCTGGGTGAAGGTCGTACGCTCTTCTTCGAGTACCTGGCCCAAGAGGTCTTCGATCAGCAGGGGCCGGAGATCCGGGACTTCCTCTTGAGAACGGCCCTGATGCCCACGCTCGACGTGGCCGTTTGCCGGGATGTGTTAGGTTTCCAGGGCCTCGACGAGATGATTGCGGGCTTGCTGCGCTCGAACCTGCTTTTGACGCGCGCCTCGGCTGAGACCACCGAGTATTACTACCATCCGACCCTACAAGCCTTTCTCAAGGAAAAGGCGCGGGCCACCTGGCCAGTGGAGGAGCGACAGGCGATCGCCCTCACGCTGGCCAATAGCCTCCATGAACGTTCCCCTGAAGACGCCTTGCGCCTGCTCCTCGATGCCGACCTCTGGCCGGAAGCCTCGAAAGCCGTCTCCGACCTGGCGCCTGGTTACCTGGCCCTGGGACGCGTAGCGGCTCTGGAACAGCTCTTGGCGCAGTTTCCGGCTGAGGTCGTCTCAGCCTCTCCGCGCCTCAGCCTCTACCAGGGCGAGGTCTGCCGTGCTCTTGGCCGCTTCGACGAGGCCCTTCGCGCTTACGAAGCCGCCGAACGCCTGGCCCATGAGCAGCAGGACGCCTCCTCCGAAGGCCATGCGCTGGCTTACCAGGCGGCCATCTGGGGCAGCCGAGGAGACTCGCGTTTGCGGACGCTCGCCCAGAAGGCCCTGGAGCTCTTGCCCGAATCGGATCTTGCCGGGCGCGCCTTCGCGGAGAACGCGCTGGGGCTTTCGTACCAGATGGCCAACGACATGCAGCGCGCTCTTTCGCATTTCGAGCGCGCCCGCGAGGTCTACCTGGCCCTCGGCGACGTCGCGGGACTCAGCAAGGCGCTTCACAACGTGGCGCTCGCCACCTTCCGGCAAGGCGATATCGACCGCGCCCGGGCCACGTACAAGGAAGCCATCCGCCAGGCGGAGCGGGCCGGGCGCCGCGGCTACCCGGCGACTTACAGCAACCTGGCCATCGTGCACCTGGCCCTGGGAGAGTTCGACGAGGCGCGCGCCATCGCTGACGAAGGCCTGGTGCTGGCTCAGACGCTCGGCGCCCGCCGGGACGAGGGATGGACGCTCTTGACCCTGGGGGAAGTCGCCAGCGCGCAGGGGCAACCTTTGCGGGCCATCGCGTACTTCAACCGCACGCGCGAGGTCGCCGTTTCGCTGGGAGACCGGGTGCTCGAAGCCCAGGCCCTTTCCGGAGAAGCGGAAGTGGCGCGCCTGCAGGGGCAGCGCGATCGCGCCTGGGAGCTGATGCAGCTCGCGATTTCCCTGCGCGGCGTGCCGGTCGAAGAGCCGGCCATGGTGGATTTCCAGATTCCGCTCGGAGTGCTCTGCATGGAGCGCGGCGAGCATGGCCGCGCCGAGGAGTTGCTGCGCTTGGCCCGCGAAACGCTCGCCTCTCAGGGATATCGCTACCGCTTGGCGCAGTTGAGGTTCTACGAGGCGCGCCTGGCGCTCGCCATGGGCAAGTCTCGCGAGGCGCAGGCGATCGCCGACGACGCCAAGGCGCTTTGCGAAGCGAATGCTTACCACTACCTGATTGCGACCCAGGGAGGCTGGGAAGGGACCGCCGCCGAATCCTCTCCCGCCCTCGTCTCGGTCGTCGCTCAGGCTCCCGACCTCCAGATCCGGGCGCTGGGAGACCTCGAGGTCGCCCATGCGGGCGGCGTCATCGCGCCGAAGCAATGGCAGGGATCCAAGACGAAGCTGCTCTTGGCCTGCCTGCTTCAGCACCGCCAAGGCGTGACCCGCGAGCAACTCGCCGAAGAGCTATACGGGGATGAAGAGGTGTCCCGCTCGGCCATCCTGATGCTCATCAGCCGCTTGCGGCAGGCCCTCGAGCCCGACCTCGCCAAGAACGCGCCCTCGCGGTTCGTGCAATGGCGCGAAGGGCGCTACTGGTTCAACTTCGATGCGCATTACACCCTGGATACCGAAGAGTTCGCCTACCACCTCGACCAAGCGAAGCAGGACGGGCTCACCGCCGACGAGCGCCTCACTTGGCTAGGCAAGGCCGTCGACCGTTACCGCGGCCGCTACATGAACGACCTGGCGAACTCCGGGGCAATCTGGCTGATCGGCATCCAGGAGCACTTCCACCAGCTCGCCATGAGCGCCTTCGGCACCCTCTTCGACGCGCATCTCGCCGCGGACCGTCACGAGGATGCCCTCGCGCGCGCCGAGCAATGCCTCGCCGTCGACCGCTGCGCCGAATTCGCCCATCAGGCCAAGATGCGTGCCTTGCTGGCCCTCGGCAACCGCTCGGGAGCCCTCCGGCATTACCAGCAACTCACCGATATCCTCGCCCAGGACCTGGGCATCACCCCGGACGCCTCGTCCCGCCGCCTTTTCGAGCAGATTCAGGCCGGCGTTTCCTGACGCCCGTCACGGGCCCCAAATCGAGATAACCAAAATTTAACCGATCGGAATCGACTGCTTGCTCGTCATGTGATCGGCCACGTGATCGCTTGCACGTAGGCTGAGCTCAGTAACGGTTGAATCCGACAGGAGGTTTCTATGAACCGCTCGATGATTTTTTCCCTTCTGGCAACGACCGCGCTGGTGACGTCCCTCAGCGGCTGCGTGATCGTCGACAAGAACTCCACTCCCATCGTGGGTTACCCCGGGTCGAGCGATCCCGCCTCGGTGAGCAAGCGCTACCCCTGGGATCAGATCACGACCATGGAAGGCTCCACCCTTTATGATGCCCACCACCAGGTCAAGCGCTACCTGACCCTCCACTTCCCCGATGCGAAGCTGGTCTCGGTCCGGGCCAACCAGGTGGGCGCCAACGGCAAGATTGCCAAGGGCAGCTCCTGGCAATTCACCTACCAGACCAAGGTTCGCCCCCAGACGGAGCCAACTCCCGAGCCCACGGCTTCGCCGAGCCTCCAGACCCAGGCGGTGGAGATTCCGACCCAGTACGACGTCCGCTTGCTCACGTTCACCTTCACGGGTGAGGGTCAGTTGCTGGCGCCCGAGGCGGATACCGCGACCACGGATTCCGGAGTGGTCATCGACTTCGACCGGATTCTCTACTTCAACAAGGTGATCGAGACCTGCCTCGACATCGGCATGGGCATGGGGCCTGCCGGCATGCAGATTGCGCTGCGCCCGACCGCCAACGGCGGCGCCGTTTACGAGATCGACACCTCGGTTTCGGGCCGCGAGATCATGGCGCGGACGGGGTCGAGCACTTACGAGTACTACTATTACTACGATACGCCTTCTCGCTACGGCGATACCTACCGCTACGACGATCCGTACCGCTACGACGACTCGACCCGCTACGGCAAGCCTCAGCCGACTCCGTCGCCGACCGTGTCGCCGCAGTACTATCGGGGTAAGTACGTGATAAACGCCTATACTGGCGATATCATCGAGCGTCCTACCCGGCTCTAGCCGGGTAGGGAGAGGGGGTTTAGGATGGGCTTGACGTCATCCCGTCGAGTGAAAGCGCTGCTGGGCCTGACGGCTGCGGCGCTCTCGGTGGGCTGCCCTCCCGTCAATCCACCGCCGGCCGGCGGCAATCCGAACGATGCCGCCGATCGCCAGGCCATCTCGTCCTTGCTCCAGCAAGACGCGGTGCTGCCGCTTTTCCCGTCACGCCTCATCAACGACGGGGTCGGCATCTTCAGCGGAGGGGCGGAGGGAACGCCTTCAGGATTGCCCCGGCGCTGGGGGCGAAGCTACGCCATGTCCGTCCAGGGCAACGAGCCGGCGATCGCCCAGGCGACTTCGATCCAGTTCAGTTCCGGGTCGGAGGCCACGGGCTTGTTCAAGCAGTCTCGGGGCGGCAAGCTCGTCCTCGACTATACCTGGCAGCGCAAGCTGGTTTCGAAGCCCTTCGTAGAGACGGCGCTCCGCACGGCGCGCTTCCGCAAATCGGCGGAAGGCTGGCAATTGTCGGATGTCAACCTCTTGCGAATCCAGCCAGAAGATTCCAAGGTGAAGGCCGGGACCTTCACCCTGACGATGGACGGCCAGCCGGCCCGTCGCTTTCAACAGGGTGACTGGCTCTCGCTCGACAATTTGCCCATGGCTCGCCCGTTTAGCTGGGCCAAGCTCGAAGTCGAGCTTGCCATGGACGGGGCCTCGGGAGACGAAGCGATTTACGCCTTTCTCTACGTTCCCCCCAGTGGAGATCGCTTGAGGTTGCGCGACGACGGCCTGGGCGCCGACAAGCGGGCGCGAGACGGCGTCTACTCCGCCGAGTTCACCTTCCCGAGCCAAACGGGGCTGGGACACCTGGTGGTCGATGCGATCGCCGGCAAGACGCTCGCCGATCCGGCGATGACCAATTATGATGCGACCCAGTGGGGCATTCCCTACCGGGTTGAAGGAGGTGAGGCACGATGATGCGGAGGTGGAAGGCCTTCGGAAAGGCGGTGGCGGGCCTATGTCTCGCCGTTTCCGTTTCCGCATGTGCGAACGGCATGGACTTCTTGGCGGACTTTGGCGCGCGCAACCCGGCGAGCAGTGGGCTTGCCGGGGACGGCAAGTCGCCCGGGTCCGTCGAGGGCAAGCCGAGCGACACGGCGGAACAGCCCTCGTTCGTCTCCTTGTACCAGACGTCGCTCGGGCCCATGCTCTATCGCTCGGGCAAGCTCTATTCCCTGACCACGGGGGTGCCCAAGGAATGGGGGCCTGCCCCGCGTGCCGCCATGGCGTGGTCTTTGTCCATGGTCTCGGCCCAGGAGGGCTGGAGCGTGGGTGCGGAGGGCATCTCGCACTACAAGAACCAGATCTGGGCTCCGGTCATCAATTCCAGCCATCAGCTGCTGGCTCCAGCCTCGAACCAGGGAGCTGCCATTCAGTTGACCGACGTCGCCTTCGCTGATGCGTCGTCAGGTTACGCCGTCGGCACGCATGGCACGGTCCTTCGCTACGCCGATGGCGAGTGGAGCCGCATGTCGGATGCGACGCTGAAGGGCCAGCACTTCGGGACGGTCCGTCTCTGGGGCGCCTCGGAGGTCTGGGTGGCCGGCGAAGACGTGCTTCGCTTCGACGGCACGGGCTGGGAGTCCATCGGCTTGCCCGAGGCGGGCGCGGCCGTGAGCGGCCTTCTCTTGCTTTCGGATGCCGTCTGGGCCTCGACGGGAGACGCGCTCTGGCGCTGGGACCGCAATTCGCGCGCCTGGAGCCGGCCGCAACCGGACCTGGTCAAAGGCTTCGTGGGGGCACCTCAGCCGGTTCCCGGAACCTCAGGAACCATCCGGGGCTGGGCGATGGACGTCGGCACGCCCGGTGGGATCCTTTATCAGCTCGATAACGCCGGAACCTGGACGCGGGCCACGGTGAGCGAGCCGCCGACGGTCGGCCTGGATTCGCTGGTGATGCTCGATGAGGACACCGGCTACGCGCTGAGTTTCGATGGCTTCGCGCTCTACAAGGTCGATCGGGGGACCTGGTCCCGACTGAGCGAGTGATTGCAGGGGCTGCCTCACGCCACGTGAGGCAGCCCCTGGTTCTTTAGCGATTCCGCGATGTCGCGCTAGCGCTGCATGTCCCGGCGGATGTCCTCCGCCTTCTCCTTGATGTCTCCCCAAGCCTGACGCAGGTTGCCCTTGGCCTGGTCCATCTTGCCTTCGCGCTCGACGCTTTCCTCGCCCATCATTTCGCCCTTGAACTCGCGCATCTTGCCGCCGAGTTCCTCCTGCTTGCCTCTGAGCTTGTCGTTTTCGCCTGCCATGGTCCACTCTCCCTTTCATGCCCCGCGAGTCCCGTGCGGGATTCCGCGCCAGGGAATGCTCGATGCATGGCGCGAGACGGCGAGTGGGCTCGCTTTTAATACTGATTTGATACGCCTTTGATAAGTCTTTGTCACCAGACGGGTATACGATCCTTGTCGGCAAGAGAGTGAGGTGTGCCATGTCCCGTCGCATTCCCGTGAAACGCTCGGTGGCGATTGCGGCCGCCCGGCCCATGCCCAAGCCCGTGACGGGCTCGCTGGTGGCCGTGCTGGCAGCAGGCGCGTTCTTCGTCAGCCCGGTGCTCGGTCTCGGCATCATCGGCCTTGCCCTCTGGCAAACGCTCGGCGAGTAGCAAGACTTTCAAGAGGAGGGGCGGGAGGAATCCCGTCCCTCCTCTTTTTGCGACAGTTTCCCTGCCTAACGGGGTATAATACCGAGTAGGGAACAATGGGGTTCCTGAGAGACAGAGAGGACGATGCGATGTCCATCTCACGCACGACGTTTCGCTTGATCCAGCGGTCCCAGCAAGGACCGGAAGCCATCGCCTCGGCGCTGCTGGCCTTGAGGGCGGTCATCCCCTACGCGCAGATCGACTGCGTGCAGCTCAACCGCACCAAGTTCTGGATCGATTCTTCGCGCTACCCGCAAGCCATCTGGCATCAACTCCTGCAAAACCCGGAATGGCACACCAAGCTGGTCTTCCACCTGGCCAACAGCTTGGTTGCGAGAGATCACGCCGAGCGCTGCGAATTGCAGGCCGATTTCGGCAACTTGCTCAACGCGTCGGATACCCAGGTGGTCCTTCACGGAACCATGCTCTTCGAGAGCGAGGGGACTCCAGTCCTGCTGGCGAGCCAGGGCATGCCGCTCATGGAGTCGTTTGGCTGCGAGCTGCAGGTGGACGCCTACACCGAGTACGTGAAGCAGGTCCGGCGAGACGAACTACACGGCGAAAAGCTCGCCCTCCAGCAGTCGCTGTACGCGTCCCTGCCTCAGATGGATTCGGTCTAGCGCTCCAGGACGACCATGGCCATGGCCTGGCCCGAGGTATGGGTCAGGCTGAGATGCGCGCGCTTGACGCCCAGCTCGTTTGCAAGCTTGGCGGCGGCTCCGTGAAGCTTCAGGACCGGTCGGCCGCCGGGCTCTCTCATGACTTCGAAATCCGTCCAGCGCATGCCATGCGTCCACCCCTTTCCCAGGGCCTTGAGGGTCGCTTCCTTGGCGGCAAAGCGGGCGGCCAGGCTGACGTCCGGGTTCTTCTGGCGCATGCAGTACTCCGACTCGCTCGGAGCGAAGACCCGCTTGAGAAACTGCTCGCCGTGCCGGGATCTCACCTCGGAGATCCGGTGAATGTCGACCAGGTCGACGCCGATGCCGAGAATTCGCGTCTCGTCGAAGCCCCTCATGCCGGAACCCCCGCCGTCGCAGCCAGCGCCGCTTTCAGGCAGGCCAGGGCACGGGTGAGGTCCTCGGGATTCCGGTGTCCGAAGCCGATTCGCAAGGCGCCGGGATAGCCCAGGCAGGACCCCGGTACGACGAAGCAGCTATGATCCTCGCGTAATCGTGCCGCCAGGCGCATGTCGTCTCGGTCGCCATGGGGCCAAAGCAGCGTCATGACTCCCGCAGGCGGCATGACGCCATGGGCCCAGTCGGAAACCGTGGGAAGCCAGCGGGCGACCATCTCGCGGTTGCGGTCGGCGAGCAGGCGGTTCTCGGTCCAGAGGCGTTCCCGTTGCGGCCAGATCCACCCGAGCATCTGCTCGCTCAACCGGCTGACCGAACACGTCAAATGCTCATGCCACGCCAAGATCCGCTGCGCGACCTGCTCATCGGCTGATGCTGCCCATCCCAGGCGCATGCCGGGCAGGCTCCAGCGTTTCGAGAGAGCGTTGACGGCGATGCCGCGAGACGTCAGGGAGACGATGCTCGGACTGGCGTCGGGAGTGAGGCCGCGATAGATCTCGTCGACGAGCAGGTAGGCGTCGGGCAAGGCCTCGACGAGCAGGGCGATGGTTTCGAGCGTCTGAGCGTCGAGGATGCGTCCCGTGGGGTTATGCGGCGAGTTCAAGACGACGAGTCGGGTCTGGGCATCGAGGAGGCGCGCGAGTTGCTCGAGTGAGGGCGGAGTGTACGGATCCGCGGGAAGCGTCCAGCGGCGAACCTCGACGCCGAGGCCTTCGGCCAGGCCCGCGAATTGGTAGTAGAGCGGGTCTTGAAGGACCAGGTTACAGCCGGGCTCGAGCAGGGCCATGAGCACGGAGGCGTTGGCCTCGGTGGCTCCGCTGGTCAGGATGAGGTTCTGCGGCGGAACGTCGGCGTCGGCGGCGAGTACGTGACGCAGCGTCTCGGAGCCGGGAGTGCTGGTGTAGCTGGTCTCGAACATGGCCGGCGACCAGCCGGCGGGCAGCAGAGCGGCCAGGGATTCTCCGGGTAGCGGGGAGATCATCGTCCCGCCGAGTTGGTGGGTGGCGCCAGCTTGATGGCGGTTGAACCAAGCTTCCAGGGACGGGCTAGCGAGCTTCAAGTTGGCCTCCCTTCACATCGCCCCTGATGCTACCAAGAATCAGCCTTCCAGGCAAACGAACACTCCCTTGACGCTTTAGAGCTTGGAGGGAATAATTAAAGCCCTTCCCGACTCTCGTCGCTTCCATTGAGGAGGAAAACAATGACTACTGCAACGATGCAAAAGTATGAGGTTCGCGAGTACAACCTGAGCGGCCTCGAGGGCATCTCCGAGGAACAGATCGCCCAGCACAAGACGCTCTACGCGGGCTATGTCAATAACACCAACAAGCTCTTGGACGAGACCCGCAAGATGGTCGAGAACGGTGAGGCCGACGGCCTGAACCCCCACTTCGCCGAGCTCAAGCGCCGCTTCGGCTTCGAGTTCAACGGCATGGTGCTCCACGAGTACTACTTCAGCAACCTCAAGGCCAACGGCGGCGCCATCCCCGCGGGCGGTCGCCTCGCCAAGGCCATCGAGGACTCGTTCGGTTCCGTCGAGAACTGGATGAAGGACTTCATGGGCGTTGCCAAGATGCGTGGCGTGGGCTGGGCGATCATGTTCCAGGACAACCGCACCGGTAAGCTCACCAACCACTGGATCACCCTTCACGAGGAAGGCAACGTGGCGGGCTACCGTCCGATCTTCGTCATCGACGTCTGGGAGCACGCGTTCACCGTGGACTACAAGCCCACTGAGCGCGCGAAGTACCTCGACGCCGTCATGAAGAACATCGACTGGGCCAAGGTCGAGTCGCGCCTCATGAGCGAGGATGAACTGGCCAAGAACAACCAGATGGTCAGCAAGTAAGCATCACGCTTCGGAAGCGCGGAGGGCCAAGCCCTCCGCGCTTCTTTTTGCGTCGATTGCTTGCATGACGACGCTGGATCGGTTTTAATGGCCCCTGATGAACCGCACGCTTCCCCTCTCCTGGATAACGGGCCTACTCGCCCTCCTGATGCTGCTGCTTCCAGGTTGCGCCCGGACGGCTGACCCCACGGTCGATGCCCTATCGCGGGTTCGCCAAGCCGGCGAACTCGTCATCGGGACGGACGCTACCTACCCTCCCTTCGAGAGCAAGGTCGGGTCGGATCTCATCGGCTTCGACATCGAACTCGGAGAGGCGATCGCCCAGAAGATCGGCGTCGAGGCCCGCTGGGTGAACTCGTCTTTTGACGGCATCTTCCCGGCCTTGCTGAGCCGCAAGTTCGACATGGTCATGTCGGCTTCGACCATCACCCCCGAGCGTCAGAAGTCCCTGGCCTTCAGCGACCCGTACTACGACGCGGGCCAGGTCATCACCCTGCGCAACGATCAAAAGCCCATGACCCTCGACGATCTCACCGGCAAGACCGTGGGCGTCCAGATCAACACCTCGGGGCATGTGATCCTCGAAGCGCGCTCGGGCATTCGCGTCAAGAAGTTCAATTCCATCGACCTGGCCTTCATGGACCTCCAGAACGGCCGACTTGATGCCGTGGTCAACGACGCGCCGACGACCCGCTACATGCTCAAGCAGAGCTTCCCGGGCCTGATGATTTCCGGTGAGCCGTTCACCGCCGAGAACTACGGCATCGCCCTCCATCCCGATGACGTCTCGCTTCTCAAGGCGGTCAACGTGGCGCTTGCCGAGGTCCGCGCCTCTGGCGAGTACGACCGCCTCTACGCCAAGTGGTTCTCGACGAGCCAGACGGAAGCCTCGGCCCCCAAGGCCCCAAAGATCTTCGACCCGTCGCTGCTCAAGGATCTCTGGCAGTACCTCTTGAACGGCATGATCTGGACGATCCAGCTCACGGCCTGGGGCCTGCTCTGCGGCCTTCCCGTGGGCCTGGTGGTCGGCTTGCTTCGCGTCAGCCCCATCAAGGCGCTCTCGATGGTCAGCATGATCTACGTTGAGGCGATTCGCGGCACCCCCTTGTTGGTTCAGATCTTCACCATCTACTTCGTGCTTCCGGCCTTCGGCATCCGGATTCCCGAGTACCTCGCCGCGATCCTGGCGCTGAGCATCAACGCCAGCGCGTACATCGCGGAGATCTTCCGGGCGGGGATCGAGTCGATTCCCAAGGGCCAGATGGAAGCGGCGCGCTCGCTCGGTTTCGGGTACATCCCGGCGATGGGCCTGGTCATCCTGCCTCAGGCGATGCGTCGCGTCGTGCCGCCATTGACCAATGAGGCGATCGCCCTCCTCAAGGATTCGTCGCTGGTCTCGCTCATGGGCATGACCGAGCTGACCCGCACCGGCCAGGAGCTCGCTAGCCGTCTCGCCAACCCGATGACGGTCTGGCTTGCCGTCGCCCTTTGTTACCTCTTGCTCACCGTGCCGCTGACCAGCATCGCGAGGATGCTGGAGAAGCGCTGGACCTACTAGTGGTCCTCGGACCGCAGGCATCACAGAGAGGAGCCCGCCGCTGATCCGCTTCGAGGGAGTCGTCAAACGTTTCGGCCGTAACACGGTGCTCGACGGGATCGACCTTCACGTCCCGGCCGGCCAGAAGCTCGTTCTGCTGGGGCCCAGCGGCTCGGGTAAGAGCACGCTCTTGCGCTGCATCAACCGGCTCGAAAGCATCGACGCGGGGCATATCTGGGTCAACGACGTGGACGTGGCCGATCGCCGCACGGACCTGAACCGCCTGCGCATGGACGTGGGCATGGTCTTCCAGTCGTTCAACCTCTTCCCGCATCTCACGGTCCTCGACAACATCACGCTGGCCCCGCGTCGCCTGCGCGGCGAGAAGCTTCCCGATCAACTCGCCATGGAACTCCTGGATCGGGTGGGAATTCCCGACAAGGCGCGCGCCTATCCGAGTCAGCTCTCGGGAGGCCAGCAGCAGCGGGTCGCCATCGCGAGAGGCCTCGCCATGCGTCCCAAGGCCCTGCTTTTCGACGAGCCCACCTCCGCATTGGATCCGGAGATGGTCCAGGAGGTGCTCGGGGTCATGACCGACGTCGCCAAGGACGGCCTGACCATGATCGTGGTGACTCACGAGATGGGCTTCGCCCGCGACGTGGCCGACCGAATTCTCTTCATGGACGGCGGCAAGATCGTCGAGGATGCGCGTCCCGAGGACTTCTTCGAGCGGCCGTCGACCGATCGTTCCCGGGCTTTCCTGGCGAAGATGGCGCGCCCGACGGTGATGCAGCATCCGGTAGTGTGATAGGGGTCCTGTTGCAAGGTCACGATCCCGGGTAAGATGCCTTCATGGATTTGATAGGGGGATGAGGCTTTGGTCGTGAAACCAATCGAACGCCTACCCAGGGGAGGCGCGCTACTCGAGACTTCGGCGGGCTGGATCCAGTTCGGCGCCGTTCCCGAGACCATCAAGGACACGCTGGGCACCGCCGCCGGCGTGCCGCAGGTCTTCGTCGTCCCCCCGAAGCTCATCTCGCTCGACCGCGGCGTCTCCCTGGCCGATCTCGAGTTTCCCGTCTACTTCAACTTCTTCGCCCTGGGGCGCCGGATCACCGTGATCTGCGACGAGACGCAGCGCGAGATCCTGGGAGCCGTGCTTCGCGAAGCGGTCTTCGGCCCCGAGCACATCGACATGACGGTCGATCAGCCTGCCTGGCGCACGTCGCGCGTCGTGGCCGACCTGGAGGCCGAGCTCGCTTGGTTCCGTAAGCATCCCCGCAAGCCCGAAAAGCGCATCGAACTCGAGGACCTGGTCGAATTCGTCACCTACGACGCGTCAGGCACGGCGCGCCTCGGTGAGGTGGCCATCACGCGCCGGGGCGAGACCTTCGTGGTCGTCGATCAAGGCGAGGTCCTTGCCGAGGTCGGCGCGGAGCTGAAGCTCCCCCCGCTCAAGACGGAACCCTCGGGTCAGCGCAAGCCCTTCATTCCGCCTTACTTCGGGATCACCTTCATCGGCACGGGACATGGCTTCGACCCGTCCGCCAAGACCTCGGGCTTCATCCTCTGGGTCAACGGGCGCGGCATCATGGTCGATCCCCCCGTCGACTCGATCGAATGGCTCACGGATTACGAGGTCAACCCCAAGCATATCGACTCGCTGATCCTCACGCATTGCCATGCGGATCATGACGCCGGCACGCTTCAGAAGATCCTCGAAGAAGGCCGCATCAAGCTCTATACCACCCGGACCATCATGGGGTCGTTCGAACGGAAGTACCGGCAGCTTCTCGCCCTCGACAAGCGCCGCTGGGAGGATCTCTTCGACTTCATCCCCCTGACGGTCGGCGAGCCCATCCGCATCGCCGGCGGCGAGTTCTGGTTCCATTACACGCTGCATTCGGTGCCGTGCATCGGGTTCGAGTGCTTCTTCGGCGGCAAATCCATGGTTTATACCTCGGATACGCTCTACGACCCCGACGTCTTCGACCAGCTCTTCGACGAGGGCGTCATCAGCGCGGAGCGCCGCGACGAGCTCTTGAACTTCCCGTGGCATCACGGCCTGGTCATCCACGAGGCCGGCGTTCCTCCGATTCACACGCAGGTCGACATCCTCGCGCGACTCCCCGAGGACGTAAAGGAGCACCTCTTGCTGGTGCATACCAATCCCAAGAGCCTGCCGGAAGGTTCCAACCTGCGCATCGCGCCGACGGGCCTGGATCAGACCCTGGTAATCGAGGCCGAGGCGCATCCGACCAGCGACGCCATCGAGCTCCTGCAGGTACTGGCCAAGGTGGACCTCTTCAAGGGCTTCACCGTCGACAAAGCCCCGGAGTTCCTGGGCATGGTCTCGAAGGTCAGCTTCAAGGCCGGCGAGCAGATCATCTCCAAGGGGACGCCCGGCGATCGCTTCTACATGATCGTCTCAGGCAAGGCCGCCATCCGCGACGGCCTGCATGACGTGAAGCATTACGGGCCTTACGATTACTTCGGCGAGACGGCGATCATCCTCGATCAGCCACGAAACGCGGACGTCTTCGCCTCGACCGACCTGACGGCGCTGGCGATGGACCGCCATGACTTCCTTTACTTCGTGCGCGGCTCGGGCATCGTCGAGATGCTGCGCCGCCTGGCGGCCGTCCGCCTTCTCGATTCCTGGGAGCTTCTCGACAGCGTCGACGCCTTCGGGAGCTTGACGGCCACCCAGAAGACCATGCTTCAGACCCTGATGGTGGCCCAGACCTTCGAGGAGGGCCAGGTGCTCTCGGCCGAAGGCGAGAGCCTTCGCGCGTGCTTCCTCCTGGTCGACGGAGAAGTCGAGATCCTCAAGGACGGCGAGGTCCACGACCGCGTCTCCACGGGCAGCTTCCTCGGGGACGTCAACTTGCTCTACGAATCGGGGCGTCAAGCGGTCACGTATCGGGCAAAAGGCCCGGTGAAGGCCTACCGCTTGCCCAAGCGGGATCTGGTCTGGTTCCTCAAGAAGAACCCCGGAGTCTACGTGAGGCTGGCCGCGCTGGCCCACGGAGCATAAACGCCGTCAACGCGGCTCAGGCCCTTTCAAGCGACAACGAACGCCCCGCCAGGTATGAGTCCTGGCGGGGCGTCTCGCATCGGGCGTCAGAGGCTCGAGGGGTACTGGCTGTATCGGCCGGCGAGCATCTGCGCGAAGGTCTTGGCGCCGGCATGGGGGGCGTAGGCCTTGACCTGGTGCAAGGCCACGATCTCGGCGTGGCGATCGCTAAGGGCTTCTTCCAGCTTGTCGACCACGTGATCCGCGTTGAAGAGATGGGTGGCGAAGACCGCCGCCTGCTTGCCCTCCAGGGACGGGAGGTTGGCCACGAAGTGCAGGATCTCGCGAGAGGGAAACTGCACGAAGAGCAACTGGTAGACCCAGGTGCCGACGACGAGCAGCTGGTAATCCTTGACCTCGTCGGGATCGCTGACGTGAACCGACTTGAGCGTGACCTGGTAGCCCTCGGTCTGGAGCTCATCAGCCACCGCCTTGGCGGTGGCCTCGGAGCGCCCGCCGATGCTGTCGTACACGATGAGGGCGCGTAAGGCTTGCTTGGCGTTCATGCCGTCTCCTTCTCTCAGCCCGAGGCGAGTTGACCTGGGGGCGGTCGTACGGAAGCGTCACGAATGATTGTAAACATATTTTACATTCCAGGCAATCCCTTGTTAGACTGGATGAGAGGAGGTGGTCATGACGGATGAAAACCGCAATCTCGAGACGCGTCTCGAACGGGATTCGCTCGGCGAGCTGGAAGTCCCGCATACGGCGCATTGGGGCATTCAAACCCAGCGGGCCGTCGCGAACTACCCGATCAGCGGCCAGACCTTGGGCTTCGAGATGGTCCAAGCCTGCGCGACCATCAAGCTCGCGGCCGCAAAGGTGCATCTCGACCTGGGTCTCCTCGATCCGGCGATCGCCGACGCCATCATGCAAGCCGCGCGGGAGGTTCGCGAGGGAAAGTGGACGGATCATTTCGTCGTGGACGCCTTCCAGGCCGGCGCGGGCACGTCCTTTCACATGAACGTCAACGAGGTGATCGCCAACCGCGCCAACGAGATCCTCGGCCATCCCCGCGGCTCGTACCTCCGGGTTAACCCCAACGATCACGTCAACAAGGGGCAATCCACCAACGACGTTTTCCCGACCACCATGCGCCTCGCCTTGCTGGTCATGCTGACCTCCTTGATGACCGAAACCGAGTTCCTGGCCGAAAGCCTGAGGCGCAAAGCCCAGGACTTCGATGGCATCGTGAAATCCGGAAGGACCCACCTTCAAGATGCGGTTCCGGTTCGTCTGGGGCAAGAGTTCGGAGCTTACGCGCAGGCGATCGCCAAGGGAAGGCAGCGCCTCGAACAGGCCCGTGCTCCCCTGCATGAACTCGGCATCGGCGGAAGTGCCGCCGGGACGGGCTTGAACACTCCTCCCGAGTACCGCTCGCGGATGGTCGCCGAGCTCGGTCGCTTGACCGGCTTGCCGCTGCAGCCGGGCGCGGATCTCTTCGAACTCATGCAGAGCATGACTCCCTTCGCGGACGTCTCGGCCGCCTTGCGCAGCCTGGCCCTCGACGTCACGCGCATCGCCTCGGATCTTCGCTTGCTGAGTTCGGGGCCGCGCACGGGCTTCGCCGAGATCACGCTTCCCGCCGTGCAGCCGGGCTCGTCGATCATGCCGGGAAAGGTCAACCCATCTATCCCTGAGATGGTCAACCAGGTCTGCTGGCACGTCATGGGAGCCGATACGGCCGTGGCCTACGCGGTCCAGGCGGGACAGCTCGAACTCAACGTCATGATGCCCGTGATTGCCTACGAGCTGGTCTTCGCCACCCGCATCATGACCAACTCGCTAAAGGTCTTCCGAGAGCGCTGCGTGGACGGCATTGTCGCCAACGAAGAAAACTGCCGGCACTACGCCGAGCGCAGCCTCGGGCTCGCGACGGTCCTGAACCCCGTGATCGGCTACGCCCAGGCCGCGGAAGTCGCAAAAGAGGCCGTTCTTAGCGATCGCAGCGTGCTCGAGGTCGTGCGCGAGCGCGGCTTGCTCACGCCCGAGATAGAGCGGGCCTTATCGCCGAAAGCCATGACGGAGCCCGGAACCCTCTAGCAAGTTCCTTCAATCACCAGAACTTGGACTTGCCCCAGCGCACGGAGCCGCGGTGGGCGCGGCCTTCCTCGGCGAGCACCTCGCAGCGCAGGGCGTGCTCGGCCCCGATCAGGCGCGTCGCGCTGATGGGGTCGGGAGTCTCGACCTCGGGCTCGGCCTCGGTGGGCTTGCGGCCGAAGACCTTTTGACCGTAGCATTCCGGACAAAGCTTGCGGCGCATGACATTCTGGAAGAGCTTGGTGCATTGCGAGCAGTTCGATAGGGCCATGACTCTCCTCCTGTCCACGTAATCTTATTATCGTCCACTCGCCAATCGCTCTTGAGGGCGCTACCATGCGGGAATGATAGCCGATTCCCTGCGCGACGCGCGCGACGCCTTCAACCGGTGCGAGTATCACCGCGCCCATGAGCTCTTCGAACATGACTGGCTGAAGGCCGATCCGGCGTACAAGCCATACTACCAGGGCCTCATCCAGGTCGCGGCCGCCTACTACAAGCTCGGGCAAGGGCAAGTCGGTCCTGCCGTTCGCCTCTTGCATCGCGCGATTCCCAAGCTTGAGGCATGGCAAGCCCACGAAGGCCCCGCCGAACTTCTGCGCCACCTCCGGGCGACGCTTCGCGATCTCGAGGGCGGTGGCGACGCCAGAACGGCCTACGAACAGGCGCCTTGCCTCTCGGAAGCCGTCCTATCGGTTGAGAGTGGCTTCTGACGCCTGTATAATACCAGCGGAGGGACCAATATGCTGATTACTCGCCGCTTCCGCTTTTCGGCTGCGCATCGCTACTACGACGAGTCGCTCTCTCCCGAGGAGAATCAGCGTCTCTTCGGCAAGTGCGCAGGAGTCCATGGCCACGGCCATAACTACGTCCTCGACGTCGCCGTCCGGGGCGCGATCGATCCCAAGACGGGCATGATCGTCAACCTCAAGGACCTCAAGGCGGTCGTCAACGAGCGCGTCGTCGAGCGCTACGACTTCAAGCACCTGAACTTCGACGTCGACGATTTCCAGGGAACCCAGCCGACCTGCGAGCAGATCGCCGTCACCGTCTGGAAGCTTCTCGACGGCAAGATTCCCGGCTGTGAGCTCGCGCGCGTCAGGGTCTACGAATCCGACGAGCTCTTCGCCGAGTACGAGGGCCAGTAGCATGGCGCGCGTACGCCTGGGCCGCGTCTACCATTTCTCGGCGGCCCATAGGCTGCATAGCCCGTACCTCAGCGAGGCCGAAAACACGGCCCTCTACCGCGACTGCAACAACCCCGGCGGTCATGGGCATAACTACGTCCTCGAGGTCATGGTCGAAGGCGAGATGGATCCCCGCTTGGGCATGATCATGGACCTCGGCGAGCTTGACCGCTTGGTGCAAGAGCGCGTCCTGGACCGACTGGATCACCAGTTCATCGGAGCCTTGAACCCCGAGCTTCCGCTCGAAGGGACAGATGGCGCCTTCATTTCGACCTCCGAATCGGTCACCTACGTGATCTGGTCCTGGCTGGATGGGGCGCTTCCGGCCAACGTCACGCTTTTTCACGTTCACCTCGAAGAAACGCGGTCCAACTTCTTCGATTATCAGGGGGAAGATCACCCCGGGAGGGCAAGGGCATGAGGGTCGCCATCGTCACGGGAGCCAGCCGCGGAATCGGCCGCGCCATTGCGCGCGTCCTGGCCGAGAAGGGCTGGAAGCTCGCCCTCGCGTCGCGGAATTCCGCCGAAATCGAAGCTTTGGCGGCTGAGTTGCCCGAGGCGATCGCCGTTCCTACGGACGTCACCCAGCCCGAAGACGTCAAGCGCCTGGTCGCAGCCGTACAGGACCGCTGGGGCCGGGTCGATGCGCTGATCAACAACGCGGGCGTCACGCATGTCTCGCCCTTCGAGGACATCAGTCCCGAGGTCTTCGACCGCTTGATGGCCGTGAACGTGAAGGGACCTTTCCTTTGCATCCAGGCGGTGCTTCCCTTGATGCGCGCGCAAGGCTCGGGCGAGATCCTCAACGTGGTCTCGGTCGCCGCCAAGCGCGTCTTCCCGGAGTGGAGCGCGTATTGCGCCTCGAAGTTCGCGCTCGACGGCATGGGCAAGGCGCTCGCCGAAGAGCTCAAGGGCTCGGGGATCCGCGTGGGAGCGCTTTACCCCGGAGCCACCGATTCCCCGCTCTGGGACGTGGTCGGCCCGAATATTCCCCGCGGGGGCATGATGCGCCCCGAGGCGGTCGCCGAGGCCGTGGCCTTCATGCTGGACCAGCCCGCCTCCTCGCGCATCTCGGAGCTCGTCTTGGACCCCGCGGCGGGAGACCTCTAAAAGCCGAGCCAGCGTTGACCCCCCATCGCCCCGCGCTATGCTCTCCATGTGAGCGCATAGCGCCTTTTAGTCTGCGCGAGAGGAGGGGGCCATGCCGGATCCGACGAAACGGGAAGCCGAGGAAAAGCCGCCCCAGCAAGACGCGCGGCGTCCGGGCATGTTGACCTCGGACATTCCCGAGGAATGGCGGGCGGGACGCTTCGTCACGCTGACGGTGGGAAGCGACGTGGACCTCACGGAAACCCACCCCACCGAGGCCAACCCCGAAGCCCGGGGCTGAGCGCTACTGGACCATCTGGGCCGCCTGCCGCCCCTAGGGGGCGGCTTTCGGCGTCGGCAGCCATTCCCGGCTGGGAGCGGGCTGTTCGCTGCCCTCACCCGAGCGCAGCAGGGCGCGACGCGTCATGAGCGGCCCAATTGTCTCGAAGATCACGATGGCTCCCAGCGTGATGGGAATGATGGGACCGGCCACGTCGGGGAACTTGGCCTCGACGATGGCGGCCAAGCCGATGGCCATGCTGGCCTGCGGGACCAGGCCGTAACCCATGTACCGGATACTGACGGGACTCGCCCCCGCGGCCCATGCGCCCAGGCTGCCGCCGGCAATCTTGCCGATGAGGCGGCCGCCCACGTAGGCCAATCCGAGCCAGCCGAGGCTTCCCAGCTCCGTCAGGTGCAAGGTCGCTCCCGAGAGCGTGAAGAACATCACCAGCAGCGGGGCTTCCATCGCGCGGCCTTGCTCGAAGACATGCGACTTGAAGGGATGGGTATTGGCGACCACGGCTCCGAAGGTGAGCATGCTCAGCAGCACCGACAGATGGGCGGCCTCCGAGATGCCGGCTCCCAGGATGACGAGACCCAGCGTGGGAATCTTCAGGGAGTCCCTGCCGAAGCGGCTCAACGACCAGGCGCGCAACCCGAAACCGAGCGCCAGTCCCAGTGCCAGTGACCCGCCGATTTCGAGGGCGGGGCCCTGGAGCACGGTGACGAGGTCGGCGCCGCCGCTGCGCATGATGGAGACGAGGGTCAACAAGAAGCTGAAGAGCACGATCTCGACGAGGCCGTTGAGGGCCACGACGGCGAGCAGGGCCTTGACCAGATCCCCCTTGCCGCGCATCTCGCGGATCACCGAAAGCGTGGCGGCGGGGTCCGTGGTGCCGGCGATCGCCCCCAGGAGCAGCGAGACCTCGATGCTGGCCCCGGCAAAGCGGGCCAAGGCCGTCACGACGGCAAAGGTCACGAGCGATTGGATGACGGTGAGGGTGAGGAAGCGCTTTCCGAGTTTTCGCAGCTCCGTGAGCCGGAACTCTTCACCCAGCATGAAGAAGATGGTGGCGAGGCAGAAGGCGCCCAGCGGTTTGAGCGCGCCGACGGCGTCCGCGCCGACGAGGTGGAGCATCGAGGGGCCGATGACGACACCCGCGAGCAAGTACCCGGTCACGGCAGGAAGGCCGAGTCGCTTGAGCAGCCGGGAACCTACGAAACCAACGAGGATGAGAAGCCCTAGCGAGAATAGAATCACAGGCGCTCACCTCGCACGGCCGAGGGCTTGTCCCCTTGGTAGCACCGGTACGTGCCGACCTTCCAGCTGCAGAGCATGCCGCTGTAAGGGGCTGTGAAGCCTCCCAGGACGCGGTCGGCAGCGGCGATGACGGCCTCGGCGACATCATCCGGAACGACCGTGAGGATGGTCTTGCCGGATTCGTGCTCCGTGCCTTCCAGGCCCCAGTGCCGGGCGAGGGCCGGATGTGTGCCCAACCAGCCGAGTAACTGCATGCCTTGACTGTCGTAGACGGTGGCGCCTGGGGAGCCGGCTTCCTGAATGGCCTCCATGAGGTCGGCAAGACGATCGGAAGAGGGAAGGGTGATGAGGATGGCTTCCAAGGAGGTCTCCTTTCCTGACGGAGGCGAACGCGACGAGCGTTCCTTCAGTCTAGTCAGGCGGGATTACCCCCGGTTAACAGAGGGAAAACAGTAGGATGAACTAACCCTTAGTTGCTCTGAGCTTTTCCTTAGAAATAGCGGGACGCCTCGCGGACGAGGTGGCGGGCCGTGCGATCGCCCAGGGCCGCGATGGTGATCTGCGGGTTGACGCCCAGGGATGTGGGTAAGAGGCTGCCGTCGCAGACGAAGAGGTTGTCCATGCCATGAAGCCGGCCCCAGGAATCGGTCGCCGAGGCCTCGGGATTGGCGCCCATGGCCGCGGTACCCATCTGATGGGCCGAGAAGACGGCCATGCGGTTGGTTTCGATGGGCATGCGCTCGATGGCGTCGAGGTCGCCTTCCTGACGTATGGTAAGGCCGTCGCTATGGGGCAGGAGGACCTCCTTGGCACCGGCCGCCAGGTAGATGCGGGCCAGGGCCTTGAGGCCCGTCCGGAACTTGGCTTGGTCCTTGGCGTTCACCCAGTAGTCGATCTCGGGTAGCCCCCATTTATCGACGCGGACCTCGCCCCTGCCGTCGTCATGCAGGAGCACGATGGCGGCGGCCATCCTGTCGTACTGAGCCATGGTCTCTGCCGCGCGCGCACCCCAGCGGAAGAGGTTGGAGCCCATGAGGCCCGGGTAGGCGAAGATGGATTCCAGGAGGATGCCTTCGGGCTCCAGGTCGGAGACGTAGGTGGTGAAGTGGATGCCCTGGAAGGCTTTGACTTGATGGTCGAATAGGCCGACCGCCGCGGTGGTCGGATGCAGGGTGAGGTTACGGCCGACCTGGGCGTTGCCGAGGCCGTTCTGCATCAGCAGGACGGGCGTGCTGATGGCGCCTCCCGAGACGGAGAAGACCTTGGCCCGGACGCGGACTTGGTACTGGGCGCCGGTTTCGGGGTTGGTGAGGACTCCTTTGACGGCAGTGATGCGATCGCCCTCTCGTTCGAACGTCTTGGCCTCGGCATTTGGAAGCAAGCGGGCTCCGAAATGGAGCGCGCGCGGCACGTAAGTGACCAGCATGCTCTGCTTGCGGTCGTAGGAGCAGCCGAGGATGCAGAAGCCCGAGCTGAGGCATTGTGTGCGGTTATGCTCGAAGATGCCGCCCTTCATGCCCAGTTTGCGGGCACCGTCCAGGAGCAAACGGCCATTCTCGGGGACGGCTTCGGGAGGGATGGGCTGGACGTTGAGGATGCGCCGCACCTTGGCGAGGCTGGGTGCGAGGTCTTCCAGTCGAATTCCCTCGATGCCGTGGTCTTCCGCCCATTCGGTGAGCACGGAAGCAGGAGGATCGAAGCAGATGGCCCAGTTGACGGTGGTGCTTCCTCCCACGCTCGTGCCGTGAAGCACCGAGATGCCGCCATCCTTGGTGGTCCGAGCGCCGCCCTCCTCGAAGAGCAAGGGCATCATCTCTTTTTCTTGCTGATTGAAGGCCTTGCGGGTATGGTAGCCGCCCTTCTCGAGCATGACGACCGAGTAACCCGCCTCGGCGAGCTCACTGGCAAGGACGGCGCCGCCTGCACCAGTGCCGATCACGCAGACGTCCGCCTGAAGGTCCAGGTCGTGCGTGTAGGCGGTGTCGACTGTGGGCATCCAATCGCTCACTCAGGGACCCTCTCGAAGACATGGGGGTTGGGGTTGGCCGCGAGATCCCCTTGGTTAGCCAGGCCCTGGCCGAAGTCGAACCGGCCGACCCAGGGACCGGGATAGCCGATCTGTTCCCATGCGCGGGGATCGGAATAAAAGAGCATGGCGGCGATCTTGGAGAGCGCGACGAAACCCTGGCGCTGGAGTCCGAGCGCGCTGCGCTCCCAGCTCCTCAGGTAGGACTCTTGCGCCGTCGCGTCGAGCTGGGTGAATGGTCGAAAGCGCAGGTTGACCCAGGTCATGTCCTCGAGCGAGTTGAGCAACTGCTTGAGATCGGCCTGGAGGCGCGGATTGGCCAGGGCGAAGAGCTCATCCGCGGCCGTGGCCACCGGCAGGTCCGGGCCGCCGAGTTTACCGGGCAAGCGTGGGATGAGATGGGCAGAGGCCGCGTCGAGGGCGGCCCATTCCTTGGGGGTGAGGAAGCTCAGCGCGCGCTCCGGGTAGCGCGTCGGCGCGCAGCCTGCCAGCGTGACCGACCCTGCGAGCCAGCCGGCACCGAGGCCGAGGGCTTGCAGCAGGAATCGGCGACGGCTGAGCGGGACGCTCACAGCTGGGGCGTCGCCTCGGCGGTGGCAGGGGCGTTGGCGGCCGCAGCCGCGGCGGCGGCTTCACGGGCGAGGCGCTCGGCCTTCTTGGTCCGGATCATCATGACCAGCGTGACGATGATCATGGTCCAGCCGACCAGGGAGCTGACGAGCACGAGAGGGACAAACCAGGACGGTAACATCGGGAGCTCCTTTGCAGCGAGACCCCATCGGGGCCATGCCCATTATAAGCGCTCTTTCGGATCGCGCAAAGCGACGCGCGTGCCGGTATCCTGGCGGGCGCCTTCCGGGAAGGCGCGCAAAGAAAAACGAGGGAGGCCGAAGCCTCCCTCGAAACCGGTAGCGTCTACGCCTTGGCGGGGATGCGCTGGATCTTCTCGATGATCGCGTCGGCGAACTCGGAGGTTGAGAGCGCCTTGTCGGCGTTGTTGGTGATGAGGTCGGGGGTGACCTTCTTCTCGCGGAGGCATTCGACGATGGCCTGCTCCATGCGGCGGGCGGCATCGGTCTCGCCGAGGTCCTTGAGCATCATGATCGCCGAGAGCATCTGGGCCATGGGGTTGGCCTGGTTGGTGCCCGCGAACTTGGGAGCCGAGCCGTGGGTGGGCTCGTAGACGGTGGCGACGGTGCCGATGTTGGCGCCCGGGGCCACGCCGAGGCCGCCGATCAGACCCGCGCCGACGTCCGAGAGGATGTCGCCGTAGAGGTTCTCGGTGACGACCACGTCGAAGGTCTCAGGGCGGATCACCATCTGCATGCAGGTAGCGTCGACGATCAGGTCCTCGACTTCGATCTGCGGGAAGTCCTGAGCGACCTTGCGGCCGACTTCGAGGAAGAGGCCGTCGGTGAACTTCATGATGTTGGCCTTGTGGACGATCGTCACCTTCTTGCGGTTGTTGGCGACGGCGTACTCGAAGGCGGCGCGGATGATCCGCTCGGAGCCCGATTCCGAGATGGGCTTCAAGGTGATGGCCGAGCCGTCCTTGATCTTCTTGTTGCTGAGCCGCTCGACGAGCGCGCGGACTTCCTTGACGCCCTCGGATTCCTTCTCGAACTCGAGGCCCGCGTAGGTGTCCTCGGTGTTCTCGCGGAAGATCACGAAGTCGACCTTGTCGAAGCGCGACGGGATGCCCGGATACAGCTTGCAGGGACGAACGCAGGCGTAGAGATCAAGTTCCTGGCGCATCGCGACGTTGACCGAGCGGAAACCGGTCCCGATGGGCGTGGTCAGGGGGCCCTTCAGGGCGATCTTGTTCTTCTTGATCGAGTCGATCACCGCCTGCGGCAGGGGCGTGGTATCGCCGGTCCGAGCCATGTAGTCGGTGCCGGCGTCGAAACGCTCCCACTCGAAGGCGACACCGGTCGCTTCCAGCACGCGAACGGTCGCTTCGGTGATCTCTGGACCGATGCCGTCTCCGGGAATCAGGGTCACGCGATAGGCCATTAGGATAGTTCCTCCGTGTTACTTGGCCGGGCATTCGCCCGGTTGCTTCTCATGAGAAAATGATGCCACGCCCCTTGGGGCTTGTCGAGGGATTTCGCGGATCTTTGCGATTCGCGTGACGCCGGAGGAAAGGCATGATCACCGGATTGCAGCGGGGCGAGGGGGCTCAAACCCTGACGCTGCGCGATGATGCTCTGGAAGTCGTCCTGCTTCCCGAGCTCGGGGGCAAGATCTTGAGCCTCGTCGACCGCCGAACGGGGCGCGACTGGCTGTGGAAGAACCCGTACCTGCCGCTTAAGCCTCCCGTCCCGGGAGCGTCCTACGTCCTGGAATACGATACGGGGGGCTTCGACGAGTGCTTTCCGGCCGTGAGCGCAGGGCCGTACCCGAGCGACCCCTGGCAGGAACGGCGGATTCCGGATCACGGCGAGCTTTGGTCCGTGCCCTGGCGCGCCGAGGTCTCGGAGGCGGGCATCAAGATGGTCGCCGAGACGGAGCGCTTTCCGATTCGCTTCGAGCGGACGGCCACCCTGCGGGACGGAACGCTGCGGCTGGAATACCGGGCCAGCAATCCAACGGATCACGACTTTCCGTTCATCTGGAGCGCGCACCCGCTCTTGGCCCTAGAAGAAGGCATGCGCCTGGAGCTTCCGGAGGGCCATGACCTCTCGGTTTACGGGTCGGATCTCCTGGGCGATCGCCACACCCCCCTCACCTGGCCGATGGCAGGCGGCTTGGACCTCTCGCGCATGACGCGCGGCGGCTGGTCGGCCAAGCTCGCGGGGCCCGCTCCCGCCCGGGGCTGGGTGGGGCTCACGCACGGGGATCGCATGCTGCGCATGGCCTACGACCCGGCCGAGGTTCCCGACCTGGGGCTCTGGCTCAACATGGGGGGATGGACACCGCTTCCCGGGAAGGAGCCGTACTTTAATCTTGGGCTCGAACCCTGCATCGGCTGGGGCGACGACCTGGCTTACGCGATCGCCCACGGGAAGTCCCATGGCTGCGTAAAGGCGCATGGCGAGCGGCGCTGGTGGCTGGAGCTTCGCGTCGAGGACGCCTTGAACCCTGGAAAGGGTGGTAGAATCTGAATCAGCCGGCCACGACCCGCAGCAACGACGCTTGCGATTGGAAAGGATGACCCCAGATGATCAAGGTCCTTTTCGTTTGCCTCGGAAATATCTGTCGCTCGCCGCTGGGCGAAGGCGTCTTTCGTCACCTCGTGACGGAGCAAGGCCTGAGTGACCGCTTCCTGATCGATTCGGCGGGAACCGGTAACTGGCACATCGGCTCGCCGCCGCATGCCGACTCGCAGCGCGTGGCCCGCGAGCGCGGCATGGATATCTCCGACCAGCGGGCACGCCAGATCACGCCCCTCGACCTTCGCGAGTTCGACTACCTGATCGCCATGGACACGTCCAACAAGGAAGGAATCCTGGCACTGGACCCGAACGGGCGTTACGCCGAGAAGGTCAAGCTCATGCTCGAGTACCACCCGACCTGCGGGATCCAGGACGTTCCGGACCCCTACTTCGGGGGTCCGGAAGGCTTCTATCCGGTCCTGGATATGATCGAGGAGGCGTCTCGCAACCTCCTGGCGGAGATCCTGAGGGAACACCCTCTGACGACTGGCCCGCGGTAAGGCGACTCACCGCGGGTTTGCAGCCGCAGGCGCTAGCGAGCGGGGACTGCAAGCGCCGGGGCGCTGAGGTCCAGCATCCGCTGGAGCGGCTTGAGGGCCTTCACCCGAAGGTCCTCAGGCATGGTGATCTCGGGCGTCATGTCGCGCATGCAGAGGTAGAGCTTCTCGAGCGTGTTGAGGCGCATGAAGGGGCACTCGTTGCACGCACAGGTCTCGTCCTTGGGCGGCGCGGGAATGAGCGTCGCGTCGGGGGCGTCCTTGGCCATCTGGTGCATGATGCCCGGCTCGGTGGCCACGATGAAGGTCCCCGTGGGATGCTTGCGAACATGCTCCAGCAAGGCCTGAGTCGAGCCGATCACGTCGGCGAGCGCCAGGACCGACTCTTCGCACTCGGGATGCGCGATGACCGTGGCTTCGGGGTGTTGCACCTGAAGCTGGGCCACGCGCCGGGCCGAGAACGTCTCGTGAACGATGCAGGAGCCCTGCCAAAGCACCATGTCGCGGCCGGTCTGCTTCATGAGGTAGCGGCCGAGGTTCTGGTCGGGGGCGAAGATGATGCCCTTGTCGGCGGGGATGCTGTTGATCATTCGCACCGCATTGCTGGAGGTGCAGATCAGGTCGCTCAAGGCCTTGACCTCGGCCGAGCAGTTGATGTAGCTCACGACCACGTGATCGGGGTACTGCGCCTTGAGCGCGGCCAGGCCTTCCGGAGGGCAGCCTTCGGCCAGCGAGCAGCCCGCGGCCATGTCCGGCAGCAGCACGGTCTTGCTGGGATTGAGGATCTTGGCCCCTTCGGCCATGAAGTGAACGCCCGCGAAGACGATCACGTCCGCCTCGGTCTTGGCAGCCGCCTGAGCGAGCGCCAGGGAATCTCCAATGAAATCCGCCACGTCCTGGATATCAGGCTCCTGGTAATAGTGGGCCAGGATGACGGCATTACGCTCACGCTTGAGCTCCGCAATCGCCTCGAAGAGGTCAAGGCTGGGATCAATCGGTTTTTGCATCACGGTACTCTGAAGACCCTTTCGCGGGGTGCCTCCCCGCCCTATTAATGACCCAGTCTACCTCGCTTTTAGGGTTTTGGGTATGAGGCAGCGCAAGCACTGAGCGGTACTAGAAGGGATTGTTCAACCTCGAGAGCCGTTCGTACATGCTTTGGAGCTTGGCGAGCTGGTTTCCGACGGCGGAAAGCTCGACGTGATCGGTCGGCTTCTCCAGCAGCTTGGCAAGCAGCCGGCTGCTTTCGGCCATCTTGCGGCGCAAGGTGAGCGCTTCTTCGATCTCATCCAGCTCGGTCTTCGTCTTCTTCTCGGGGATCTTGCCGAGCAGGTCTTCCAGGGACGGGCGCTTGAACATGCCCTTTTCGAATTTCAGGAAATCATCGTCGTTTGGCATGGCTTGATCTCGAATCGGTTTGGGTCACAGGCGGAAGCGAACGTCTTTGCTGGCATGGTCGGACGTCGGCATCGCGCCGTCGGCATGCTTCTTGCGGAACGCGTGAATCCAGAGGTTTGCGGTATCGGCCGGGGTGGAGACGAAATTGGCCGGCTGCCGCTGGAGCTGCTCGGCCTGGTTGATGAGGACGCCCATGTCTTGATTCAGGATGATGCGGCCGACGATCGGGACGAACGGCGTGATGAGCGGGGTGAGCACGCCCAGGTTCCAGGCCACGTGAACGAAGACCCGGGTCTCGAACTCGCCGACTGGGGTGCAAATCTGGTGGCCGATGATTTTTCCCCGGCTCCCGAACTCGTAGCTGACCTTGACGATCGACGGCATGATGAAGCGGTCGACGTGCACGACCTTGCCGCCCTTTGGGATGAGCAGGCGAGCTAGCAGGCTATCGGTCTTGGCTTCCTCGTCGATTTCAATGACGATGCCGTCCTCGACTTGCTGAACCCGCGTCTGGACGTCCTTGCAAGCGGGAGTGCGGAAGAGCCCGCCGTGCACGTAACCCGTGTGGCAGCAGTCGATGAAGTTCTCGATGACGTTCTCCACGGCATTCGGGATCGTGGCCTCGATCCGGGAATCGCCCCAGCCGCGCTCGCCGACATGCGGGATCCGGTAGGGAAGGCCCTCGGGCGATTCGCCCATGAAGACCCAGAGGTAGCCGTCCTGTTCGACCAGCGGGTACGAGGGCACCTGGCTTCCCTTGGGAATGCGATCGCCCGCGCAGAGCGAGGGGATCCCCACGCATTGCCCCTGACCGTCGAATTGCCAGCCGTGATAGGCGCAATGCAAGCGTCCGTCCTCGACCTTACCCAGGGAGAGCTGCACGTTCCGGTGGGGGCAGCGGTCCGCAAGGGCGCGCGCCGTGCCCGTCGATTCTCGGAAGAGCACGATCCGCTCGCCGAGGATGGTCGCGGGCAACGGCTTGCGCTTGAGGTCGGCCGCCAAGGCGGCGACGTACCACTGGTTGCGCATCAGGTCCTCGATTCTCCTCGCTTGAGGGCAAGAGTGAGTCCGTCGCCGATGGGCAGGAGGCTCATGTCCACCCGCTCATCGTGATGGATCTTATCATTGAGCGCCCGGATGGCACGGGTATCGTCGTCCTGGTCGCTGGGATCGGCCACCGACCCGCTCCAGAGGACGTTGTCGATGGCGATCAGTCCCCCGGGGCGGGCCAGTTGAAGAGCGCGCTCGTAGTACGCGTCATAGCCGAGCTTGTCGGCATCGATGAAGACGAAGTCGAAGGTCCCCGCTTCGCCGTCGGCCAGCAGGGAGTCGAGGGTGGCGATCGCCGGGGCGAGGCGCAGGTCGATTTTGTCGGCGACGCCGGCCTCTTGCCAGTAGCGTTGGCCGATGGCGGTCCATTCCTCGCTGACGTCGCAAGCGACGTGCCTTCCGCCCTTCGGTAGAGCGAGGGCCACGCAAAGCGTGCTGTAGCCGGTGAAGACGCCGATTTCGAGGGTCTTTCTGGCCCCCATGAGTCGAATCAACAGCGCCATGAACTGGCCTTGCTCGGGCGAGATCTGCATCCCGGCCCGTGGTAGCTTGGCGGTTTCGGCCCGGAGCCGACGCTGGACCTCGGTTTCCCGCAAGGTATGGGTCTTCAGGTAATCGTAGAGGCGATCGGTGACATTGAGCGTACGGCTAGACATGATGCAGTCCCTCCTGGCGCCATGATACCAACACGCATGGTATCCTGCTTATCGCCCACCTGGAGGGGGTTCGATGCAACCTGTCAAACTCATGATCGAGGTCCAAAGCGATTTGGAGGGGATCCGTCGCTTTCTATTGGGCATGGCTCCCAAGCTTGAGGCACGTCAGCCCGGAATCACCGCCCAGCTTCAGCATGCGGATCTGAATCACCCCATGGTGATGCCCACGCGTAGCGGAGACACGATCACGGTCCTGCTCGAGCCGCGCGGCGAGCGAACCGCCATCAAGGTTCACATCCAGCCCTCCATGCGCCCTCGCGCGAAATGGGCCATGGGCCTTTGGCGCTGGCGTAACCGCTGGATTGCCCGGATCGTCCTCAAGCGTCTGAGGCCTGCCATCGAGCGGGCTGCGAAGCAAAACTAGGAGAACGCATGGATCTCATTCTTCTGCTCGTCGACTTCATCCTGCACTTCGACAAGCACCTGAGCCAGATTATCCTCGACTACGGCACCCTCACGTACCTCTTTCTCTTCCTGATCATCTTCTGCGAGACCGGCCTCGTGGTGACGCCCTTCCTGCCTGGCGATTCCCTGCTCTTCGCCGCGGGGGCCTTTGCCGCAGCGGGATCCCTCGAGATTGGCCTTCTCTGGTTCCTGCTCTTCGCCGCGGCCGTGATCGGAGACTCCACCAACTACTGGATCGGACGAACGATCGGGCAGAAGGTGACGGCGACGAACGTGATCAAGCCCGAGCACCTGGACAAGACCCATGCGTACTTCGAGAAGTACGGGGGCAAGACCCTCATCATCGCGCGGTTCGCGCCCTTTCTTCGCACCTTCGCGCCGTTCGTCGCGGGCGTCGGCCACATGACCTACCGCCGCTTCCTCGCTTACTCCGTGACCGGCGGCCTGCTCTGGATCTCGAGCTTCACCATCGGGGGCTACTTCTTCGGCAACCTCCCCTTCGTCAAGGACAATTTCAAGCTGATCATCGTCGGAGTGATCGTCGTTTCGCTGATGCCCGCCGTGATCGAAGTCCTGCGTCATCGGCTCAAACCCGCCAATACTCCTTGATTTTGCCTGGCCGCTTAACCTAAAATGGCGGTTGCGTTCGAGCTTCGAACCGGCTCTTGCTGATCCGAAGACGCTTACGAGCGTATGCATCCGCCTGAATCAAAGGAGATTCCATGGAACGCCTGATCAGCTTGGTGGGTATCGTCGCCATTATGGGCATCGCCTACCTCATGTCCACGCATCGCAAGATGGTCAACTTCCGGATCGTTTTCTGGGGGTTGGTCCTTCAATTCGGCTTTGCGTTGGTGATCCTCAAGACTCCCCAGGGCCGCTGGGTCTTCGAGAAGGCGGGCGCAGCCGTTTCCTCGGTCCTGAACTTCGCCGCGGAAGGCGCCGCCTTCCTCTTCGGCGGGCTGGTCACGAATACCAGTAGCTTCGGCTTCATCTTCGCGTTCCAGGTGCTTCCGACCATCATCTTCATGTCGAGCATCATGGCGGTCCTTTACCACATGGGCGTGATGCAGGCGATCGTCAACGTGATCGCCAAGGTCATGGTCAAGGTCATGGGCACCTCGGGCGCCGAGTCGCTGTCGGCGGCCGGCAACATCTTCGTCGGTCAGACCGAAGCTCCGCTTCTCATCAAGCCTTACGTCAAAGACATGACCCGCTCGGAGCTGATGGCCATCATGACGGGCGGTATGGCGACGGTCGCCGGCGGCGTCATGGCCGGGTACGTCGGCATGGGCATTCCCGCCAACCACCTCATCGCCGCCTCGGTCATGGCGGCTCCGGCCGGCTTGCTTCTCGCGAAGATCATGGTTCCCGAGACCAGCGAACCCAAGACCAAGGGAGCGGTCAAGGCGTCTTCCGAGAAGATCGACTCGAACGTGATCGAAGCAGCCGCGCGCGGCGCCGGCGAAGGCCTCCAGCTCGCGCTCAACGTCGCCGCGATGCTGCTCGCCTTCATCGCCTTGATCGCGATGCTCAACGGGGGCTTTGCCCTGATCGGCAAGACGCTTTCGTTGCCCTTCGAACTCTCCCTCCAGAACATCCTGGCCATTCCCGGCGGCGTGCTCGCGGCGTTGATGGGCGTCCCCTTGGCTGATATCTGGACCTTCGGGTCGCTGCTGGGCCAGAAGCTGGTCCTCAACGAGTTCGTGGCCTATGCCGGCCTGGCCGACATCATCAAGGGTGTGGGCACGGTGCAGATGTCCGAGCGCGCGGCGATCATGGCGACTTACGCGCTTTGCGGCTTCGCCAACCTCAGCTCGATCGCCATTCAGATCGGCGGCATCGGCAGCATCGCGCCATCGGCCCGAGGCGATATCGCTCAGCTTGGTCTGCGGGCAATGACCGCGGGCTTCCTCGCGACCTGCATGACCGCCTGCGTGGCCGGCCTCCTGCTTTAATCCGCCAACCTCACCTGCGCCCCCCGAAAGGGGGGCGTTTTTCGTTGGGGCATGCGGCTCCCGTCGGGATGGGTCGCATGATTGCGCTTGACTGTGGCATAATGAGAGGATTCAAACTCAACGAGGAGGCTGTTTTCGATGGATCCCAAATTGGACCGCACGGCGATTCGCGAGTTCATCCGGCGCATGCCCAAGGCCGAACTGCACTTGCACATGGAAGGAGCGGTGCAGCCCAGCACCTGGCTCAAGTTGGCTGAACGTAACGGGATCCGGTTGCCCGCCGATACTCCCGAAGCCCTCAACGAGGTCTTCCAGTTCCGCGACTTCGACCACTTCATCGAGCTCTACACGCTCTGCTGCACCTGTCTGGTGAACGCGGAAGACTTCCGCCTCGCCACGTACGAGCTACTTCAGAACCTCGCCGAGCAGAACGTGCGCTACGCCGAGATCTTCCTGTCGCCCACCCTTCACCTGGCCCGGGGCGTGAAGTGGGACACCATCATGCAAGGCGTCTCGGCGGCCCGTCGCGACGGCGAGCGGGACTTCGGCATCCAGACGGCCTTCATCCCGGATATCTCCCGCGAGCTCGGTCCTGAGAAGGGCCTGGAAGTCGCGCGCCACGTCGCCAAGAGCGCCGAGTTCGGCGTCATCGGCCTCGGCATCGGCGGCCCCGAAGTGGGCTTCCCCCCGGATGATTACTGGGAGTCGTTCGACCTGATCGGTGAGGCCGGCATGCACCGCGTCGCCCACGCCGGCGAGACCATGGGGCCCGAAAGCATCTGGGGCGCACTCAAGGCGCTCAATGCCGAGCGGATCGGTCACGGCGTCCGCTGCCTCGATGATGAAACCCTGGTCGCGTACCTGCGCGAGAAGCAGATCCCCCTCGAGGTCTGCCCCAGCAGCAACGTCTGCACCGGCGTCTCGGAGAGCTGGGCGGCCCATCCCCTCAAGGAGCTCATCGACGCGGGCCTGCTCGTCACCCTGAACTCGGATGATCCCGGCTTGTTCAGCACGACGCTGACCGACGAGTACCTGCGCGCGCAGGAGACCTTCGGCCTCGCTATCGAGGACATCAAGACGCTCGCGCTCAACGCGTTGCGCGCCTCGTTCCTGGACGAGGAAAGCAAGCAGAAGCGGATGGCGGAGTTCGAAGCCGAGTTCGCCCGCCTGCAAGGGGAGCTCGTCCCGGCCTAACCGGGCGGCATCCCCATCTGACGACGAATCTCGCGGAACTCGTCGGTACGAACGCCGGCGCGATCCCGAAGCATCAGCGGAGGCTCCGATTGGGGGGCCTCCGTCGCCATTGCGGCATGGGTCATGGCGGCAAGCACCATCAACGGAGGCTTGCCCTCGCGAGGCACGACGTCGCGGATGCTCATGATGGCCAGTCCCGCGTCTTGGGCGCCCGCCAGGACCCGATCGCGCTGGCGACCGTCCATGACGAGGGCGAAGATCCCCTCAGGGGCCAAGGCCGTCGCGGCGGCCCGGCAGTAGTCCTCGACGCCGCCGCGCTGCTCGAAGCGACACGGAGCCTTCTGCGGGGCGTCGCTGAGGGTGCCGTCGCGAGGATCCCAGTACGGTGGACTCCCGGTGATCAGGTCGAAGGGGCCTGCGGGCAATCCGGTTCGGAGGTCGCCGTCGCGGACGATGACGCGATCGGAGACGCCGTTGTAGCGAATGCTGCGCCGGGCCAGGGACGCACTCACGCTCTGAGCCTCGACGCCCGTGAGCCTTAGCTCGGGAAAGCTCCACGCGACGAAGAGACCGACGGATCCGATGCCGCAGCCCAAGTCGAGTGCGCGTTGGGGCGTGATGCCTAGTTTGCGGCAGGTCGAGACGGCGTACCAGGCGGCGAGCAGGTCGTCGGTCGAGTACCGGTGACCCTGCCGAAGCTGGAAGATCCGCCAGTGGCCGGCAAAGGCATCGAGCGATTCGTCGGCGCGCGGCTCGAGGTCGGGATCCCCGTTCGGACCTGGCGGGATGGGGCCGGGAGGAATCCAGTCGCGGCGTGCGCGCGCTTGGCGTAGGAGTTGCTTTTCGGTGAGGTGCATGGTCGTGATTGTACCATTTGAGGGGGGATCGCCGGTTGAAAGGGGCTGAGGGTCGCATGTCGGATAATTTCATTCCACTCGAGGTCTCGCCCGCGCCCGGGGTCTACCAGTGCGTGGCTTGCGGCGCGTGCTGCGCGGCTCCCGATATAAGCACGCTCGGCAAACCGCTGGGAGTGAGGTGTTCGAACTTGCTGGATGACATGCGTTGTGCCATCTACGCGGATCGCCCCGCGGTCTGTCGCAACTACCAACCCGACTGGGTCTGCGCCGAGGTCGCGCCCTTGCCTACGCTCGACGACCGAATCCGGCGTTTCCTCGACATCTACGGCCTGTCGTGACGCGGCTCCCGATAGCTCGGCGCGGGCGCGGGTAAGCGGGCGCTGCCGATAGCGGGAAACTGGCCCTGCCACGACGCCCATGAGACAATGGGGCCAGTTCAAATCGAGGTACCCATGGCCAAACGCCCTTCTCAAGCGCCTCCCATCATCTGGGGAAGCATCCTGGTCGCCAGCTGTCTCGCGCTGGCGACGCTCTGGAACATCATGATCGTGGCGGATTACCTCCGCTTCAAGCAACTCGCCGGACAGCCGTCGTTCGGCGCCGGCCGCTGGTGGATCCTGGCGATTGGTTGTGTCCTCTTCGTGGGAGTGATGGCGGGCCTGATCGTCTTCATCGTTTCGCTGGTCAAGCAGATCCGGACCAATCAAGCGCAGCGCAACTTCATCGACGCCGTGACGCATGAGCTCAAGACGCCGTTGACCTCCTTGAAGCTTCACCTGCAGACGCTACAGATGGGCCGCGTGCCCTTGGCAAAGCAGGCCGAGTTTCATGGGACGATGCTCGACGACGTGGCGCGCCTCGATCTGCTCGTCGATCACGTGCTGGCGGCCGCGCGGATCGAGAGCCGGAAGCGCGACACGAAAGTCGAGCCGGTTTCGGTCACCGAGAGCCTCAAGGAGGCGATCGCCATGGTCGCCCACCGCTACGGCTTCGCCCCCTCCGACGTCGTCATCCAAGGGCCGGCATGCTTGGTCGCCGCGGACCCTCACGCCTTGAGCCTGGTCTTCGTCAACCTGATCGACAATGCCGCCAAGTACGCGGGCCCCGTTCCCCAGATCTGGGTCGAGGTCGTTCCCGACGGCAAGTACGTCGAGATTCACGTCCACGACAACGGCATCGGCATCCCCCGCCGTCAACTCAAGCGGGTCTTCCAGCGCTTCTACCGGGTCGGCAACGAGCTCACCCGCATTCGCCAGGGCACCGGGCTGGGACTCTACATCGTCAAGGAAACCGTCTCGCGGCTTCGAGGAAAGGTCGAGGCCCGTAGCGACGGCGAAGGGCACGGCAGCACTTTCGTCGTCCGTTTACCAGGAGGCTAACGTGGCCAACATCCTCATCGTCGAAGACGAAGCCCATATCGCCGCCGGCTTGCGTTTCAACCTCGAACTCGAAGGTCATCAGGTGGAAGTCGCCGTGGACGGTCTCGAGGCCAAGCGCCTCTTGATCGAGGAGGCAAAGCCCTACGACCTGGTCATTCTCGACCTGATGCTTCCCCATATCAGCGGCTTCGAGCTTTGTCGGGCCATCCGCCGGCAATCGAACACCATGCCGATCCTGATGCTCACCGCCAAGCGCGACGATCCCGACAAGGTCTACGGCCTGCGCATGGGAGCGGATGACTACGTCACCAAGCCCTTCAACCTCGAGGAACTCCTGGCCCGAATCGAGGCGATCCTCCGCCGCAAGGGCTGGAGCGCGCCGGCCGTCTTGGAGCATGACGTTCTCGAGTTCGGGGACGTCAGGCTGGATTTCGATACCTTCGAGGCCTCGGTCCGGGGAGTCGACGTAAAGCTCACTCCGCTCGAGTTCGGGCTCATGCGCACGTTTCGGGATAACGAAGGCGTCGTGCTGAGCCGCGATCAGCTCCTGGAAGCCGTCTGGGGCTGGCAGAACCCGGCATCCACGCGGACCGTCGACAACTTCATCTTGAGGTTGCGCCGCACGCTCGAACCCGTTCCGTCCGCGCCCCGGCACATCCTTTCGGTTCGCGGCGCCGGCTACAAGTTCGTGCGCTGAGTTCATTCACCATTGGCCAAGGGCTTTCCCTCCGCGGAGGGGAGGCCCTTGGCTCGTGACTGCTCTCCAATGTTTGTCTTGAAACGTTGTTAAATTCTGTTAAGATATTCCTTGTCGCTTGGCCGATTAGGGGGGGTAACGTCGATGCTGGCAGGAGTCGTCGCGAGCCTGGTGCTGGGAGCCGTGGGGGGGTACTGGATCGGCAGCATGCGTCGCGCGCGCCCAGTGGCGGCTCCAGCCTTACCCAGTTCTCGTGAGATCGCCAAGCAACGGATCATCGTGCCGACGGTCGAGGAAGAAGTCGCCCGCGCGCTCGGTCAGGGAGCGCCGCTCACGATCTTTTACCTGGCATGGGAGACCCAGGACGAGAGCGACCCGACCCTGCGCTTGATCGAGTCCCTACTCGTGCGCCTGGTTCGACCCTACGATGCCATCGTGCCCCTAGGCGACGGCCGCTTTGTTTTGGTTTTGCCCCAGGTGGGCGAGCGGGCGGCGGAGACGGTTTCCGCGCGCTTGATTCAGGAATTGACGGCCTTGGCCTCCGTCCAGCTGACGTCCAGTGAGAGCGATATGCCTCGCGTGGCCATGAGCGCTCCGGTCGGGGTCAAGGCCTTGCTCGATGCCGCCATGGAGGCAGCCGACCTCGCTCCCCCGTGGCGGGGCGATCGCGGGCAATTGCTCCGGATCGGGATGGCCGTGCTCGAACGCCCGGACGTTGCCTTACTAGGCAACCTGACCAGTGGGACGGTCTTGAAGCTCAAGGACCACGCGCCCGACGTGGCCTCCGCCGTCTCGTCCTCCCGCGTCGAAGTCGTCGATCCGCGCGAGCTGCGTGTCCGCCTCCTCGACCCGGTCTTTCGCATGGCTGGCGACAAGGTCCTCTTGATCCTGGAACAAGGACGCATATGGATGCGCAGCGAGGTGGATGTCCTGGAAGTCAACGCCGGCGTCTTGCGGCTCTCCTCCCCACGGGAGGTTCGACGGGTTCCGCGGCGTCGGGTGGAGCGCTTCAAAATGCGGTTGCCGGTTCAACTCGCCGACCTCGAAGGCTTCACGCTCAACCTGAGCGCCGATGGGTTTAGAGCCGTCTTCCCGATTCGGGCCTTTGCTCCGGGGCAGGTCCTCGAAGGCGGCCTGGCCCTTCCCGAGGAACGCCATGCGGTCCGGGTCGAGGTGATCAAGGTGCGGGCGGCGGAGCATGCGGAAGGCATGGTCGTCGGCTGTCGCTTCCTCGGACTCGAGAAGCCCACGAAGGCCGCCCTCCTGGGCTTGCTATCCAAGCAGCCGTAACCAGGCGAACGTGCTACCATGCAGGCATGCATGCCATCGCCCTGACCCCTGGGGACCCCTCGGGAGTCGGTCCCGAGATTTTGATGATGTTCCTGCGAGACCTTCCGCAAGGCGGGCCTCGTCCCATCGTGCTGGGCGATCGCCGCCTGCTGTCGCGCGCCGAGGAGGCGGTCGGCTTTCGGCCGCGCTGGAAGGACGTCGATTGGCAGACGCTCAGCCTGGGGCCTGATGAGGTCGGGCTTTACTCCGTTCCCTGGGAGCACGAGGCCCTTCCCCTCCTCGGCCAGGTGGACGCGGAGGCGGGATCCTATGCGTATCGCCTCCTCGAAGAGGTCGGCGTCCCGCTCAGCGAGGGGCGCATTCCGGGCGTCGTGACCGGACCGATTTCCAAGGAGGCCATCCAGCGCCGACGCCCCGACTTCATCGGGCATACCGAGTTCTTCGCCAATCTCGCCGGGGTTTCGCATTACGGGATGCTGCTGGTCGTGGAGCCCTTGCGGGCCATCCACGTGACCACGCATGTGCCCCTGAGCGAGGTGAGCGGCTTGTTGACCCCGGCGCGCGTGCGCGACACGCTTGACCTGGCCCAGCGGAGCTTGGAGTTGTTGGGAGAGCCGGATGGGGCGATCGCGGTCTGCGGCCTCAACCCCCACGCCGGGGAAGCGGGAGTTTTCGGCCGCGAGGAACTCGAAGCCATCGGGCCCGCGGTCGAGGCCGCGAAGCGCGACGGCCTGCGCGCGGTCGGTCCCCTTCCCCCGGATACGGTCTTTCACCGCGCCTTGCAGGGCGAGTTCCAGGTCGTGGTCTGCATGTATCACGACCAAGGCCATATCCCCCTCAAGATGCTCGGCTTCGACCGCGGGATCAACGTCACCGTCGGCCTGCCCTTCGTTCGAACCTCCGTGGATCACGGGACGGCCTTCGATCTCGCGGGAACCGGCGCCGCGAACCCCGGAAGCCTCAAGGCGGCCTGGAGTCTTGCCGTCCGCCTCCTCGCCCGATCCTGACGCGATCGACGCCTCGGTCTTGCTCGTCCGAGCAAGGCCTCCTTTAACATTAGTTTAAGCACGCTGAAACCCGCGTGTCACCTCACGATCCTAGAATCAAGGCGCCGGGAATCCCACGGCTGAGCGGTGTTGGGCTTTTGGGCCACGGGTAAGCCCAGGTGGGAGCGCCGTTGCTTCTCGACGGCGACCACTTCTTTCGCTCTACCAGATTCGAGGTGTCTTTGATGTTCACGCGAAATACTCGCCCGTTCAAGGTGATGGGATCACTCCTGGCCTTGTCGTGGCTCGTCGGCTGCGGCCAGGTTCCCGTTGCGACCACGGTCGATTCGGGGCAGCCCGAAGTGACGTGGCTTGCCCCTCCCGCCCCCGAGGACAGCTATCGTCCCGGCCAGGTGGTGGTCAAGATGAAGGACGGCTACTCGACGCAGGCCGTGATCGGTATGCAGCGGATCCAGTCCATCTCGGGAATGGCGGGTACCGGCGTTTACGCCACGCAGGAGGGCGAGTCGGTTCATGAAGCCGTCCAGCGTCTCCAGCGGACTCCGGGCGTCGAGATTGCCGAGCCCAACTATATTTACCGGACCATGGCCACGACCAACGACCCCATGTTGAGCCAGCTCTGGGGCCATTCGAAGGTGGGAGCCCAGTCCGCATGGGATCAGTCTCAGGGAAATGACGTCCTGGTGGCCGTGATCGACACGGGCGTCGACTATACTCACCCCGACCTGCAAGGCCGGGTCGTCAAGGGGCCTGACCTCGCGAACAACGACAACGATCCCATGGACGATCAGGGTCACGGCACCCACGTCGCCGGAACCATCGCGGCCACCGCGAACAACGGCGTCGGCATCGCCGGTATCGCCTACAATTCGAAGGTCCTGGCCATCAAGGTCCTGGGCAGGGACGGATCGGGCGATACGTCGAAGATTGCCAACGGCATCCTGAAGGCGGCCGAGATGGGCGCCAAGGTCATCAACCTGAGCTTGGGCGGTCCCCAGAGCTCGAACGTCTTGAAGTCCGCCGTGGACAAGGCGACCCAGCAGGGCGCCCTGGTGGTCGTGGCCTCGGGTAACGAGAACACGCAGACCCCGTCGTATCCGGCGGCCTACCCCAACGCGCTGTCGGTGGGGTCTACGACGACCTCGGATTCCCGCTCCAACTTCTCGAACTATGGCAGTACCGTGGACATCGCGGCCCCGGGGTCGGATATCCTCTCGACCACCGAGAAGACCTACAAGAAGCACTCGGGAACGTCGATGGCATCGCCTCACGTGGCGGCCGGCGCGGCGATCCTGCTCGGCAAGAACCCGTCGCTGACCAACACCCAGCTTCGCGAGATCCTCAGCTCCACCGGTGATTCGGCGACGGGTTTCAACAACTCTGCCGTCAAGCGGATGAACCTGGTCAAGGCGCTCGCGGCGGTCACCTCGAACCCCGGCACGACGCCGAACCCTGGTGACACCGAGGCCCCTTCGGTTCCCTCGGGTGTGAAGGCCCTGGCCGCGTCGAGCACGCAGGTTCAGCTCAGCTGGAACGCCTCCTCGGATAACGCCTCGGTCGCGGGTTACCGTGTCTACCGCAACGGCCAGCAGATTGCCACCACGTCGGGAACCACGTATGCCGACTCGGGGCTGGCGGCGGGAACGGCCTACGCCTACACGGTTGCGGCCTATGACGGCGCGGGCAACGTCTCGGCTCAGTCGGCCCCGGCGAACATCACCACGCCAAGCGCGGAGACCGAGCTGACCATCAGCGACGTCTACCTGAAGAGCCTTTCGTCGGACGCGGCCACCGTGGCCTGGAGCACGTCGGTCGCTTCTAGCGGCCAGGTGGACTACACCTCGAATACGTACTACTACTACGGCTACTGGTGGACGGCCCGGCACTCGGGCATGGCCACCGATCACGCGGTCAGCCTGAATGGGCTCAAGCCCGGCACCATCTACTACCTGAAGCTTTCGTCCACGGACGCCTCGGGCAAGAAGGTGACGGCGGGTCTCTACGGCATCAAGACCCTGAACTAATCCTAGCCAACACCCCCGCGACCGACTTGGGTCGCGGGGGTGTTGGCTTTGGTGGTAGCAGCGTCGATCGGCTTAACGAAGGCCCTTGCGCAGGTTCTCGAGCGCGCGCGTCTGGGCCGCCGTCCGAGGCAACGTCGAAAGCCGCTCGAGTAGCCATACCGCTTCCTCGGTTTCGCCTCGCGAGAGATGCGTACGGGCTCGGGCCAGGCCTTGGTCCATGGCCTTGGCGCCCCACTCGCCGATCAGGGCGTTCGCTTTGGGGAGCCAATCGGGATCGCGAATTTCTTGAATCGCGAGGACCGCGTCGAGGTACGCCCCCTGCCCGGCAAGGTCGTAGGCGCGATAGACGGCCGATTCCGGGTCCGCCATGGGCGGCGGGGTCGGCGTGGGGGCGACGATCGGCGCCGGGGTCCAACGGGGCGCCGGAACGGGCGTCGCCTGCGGCACGGGAATCGGGGAGGTCGTGAGCGCCGGAACGGGGGTGGGCAGAGGCGTGGGCGCGGGAGTCGGGGTCGGTTGCGGAACGGCCTTGGGGCTCGGAGTCGAAGCAGCGGCCGTCGATGGCTGGGCCTGCAGGGTCACGAGGGCATCCAGCGTGCTCAGGGCTCCTCCGACCAGCCAAGAAAGGCCGATGGCGTTCACCACGATCAGCGCATGGCTCTCGGCGGGGAAGAAGGCTCCGGGCTGGAAGCTCTCCGCGTAGAAGATCTGGCGCAAGAGGAAGTAAGAACCGACGCCGAGCAGGGCCGTTCCGCCGAGGTAGGCCCCCGCCTTGGGGCGATCGCCGAGGATGAACTGCGGCGTGCCCGGCGCGAGGATGCCCAGGGCGGCGAGGTGAACGGGGGGGCCTTCGGCTTCGAGTGTCACCGAAGGGCTGGCCGGAGCGGCCGAACTGAGAACGGGGCGGCGCTCGTCGAACGCCCCTGAAGGAAGGGCGTGCAGGGGGATGAGCAGGGTCGCAATCCAGGCGATTCGGCGCATAACCCGCATGGTAGCCTGCTTCTCCTAGGCTGGCAAGGGGGCCATGATTCTGATAAAATCCTCAACCGGGCCCCTCGGGCCCCGTCACCTGGATGAGAGCTTTACGTACAACAGGAGCCCGCTTTGTTCGCCATCACCCGCGCCCGTATTCACCCCATTTCGGGGCCGGTCATCCCCTCGGGGACGGTCCTGGTCATGGACGGAAAGATCCAGGCCGTGGGGCCCGACGTCGCCGTGCCCGAGGGGTACACGGTGATTGATGCGGACGGGGCGACCTTGGTCCCGGGGTTCATCGACGCGCATTGCCACGTCGGCCTCTGGGAAGAGGGCATCAAGTTCGAGGGGGATGACGGGAACGAAATGACCGACCCCGTCACTCCGCATATGCGCGCGCTCGACGGCATCAATCCCCAGGACCTGGGATTCGAGGATGCCCGTTCGGCGGGCGTGACCACGCTTTTCGTGCTTCCGGGATCCGCCAACGTCATCGGTGGACAGCCGGTTTGCCTCAAGACCGCGGGAGTCGCGATCGACGACATGGCCATTCGTCAGCCTGCCGGTCTCAAGGTGGCCTTCGGTGAGAACCCGAAGCGGGTTTACCACGCCAAGAACAAGATGCCGACCACCCGCATGGGAATTGCGGCTTTGATGCGCCAGAGCTTCGTCGACGCCCAGACGTATGCGCGAAAGGTGGAAGCGGCCAAGGAGAACGGCGAAGCGGGACCGGATCGGGATCTGCGCATGGAGGCGCTCGCCCTCTCGCTCGCTCGCCGGGTTCCCATGCGCGCCCATGCGCACCGGACCGACGATATCCTGACGGCCATCCGAATTGCCGAGGAGTTCAACCTCGACCTGGTCGTCGAGCATTGCACCGAGGGGCACAAGATCGCGCCTTTGCTCGCCGAGAAGGGCGTGCGCGCGGTGGTCGGTCCCTCGATGTCTTGCCGCTCCAAAGTGGAACTTCGCGAGCGCAACTACGAAACGGCCGCGATTCTCCAGAAGGCCGGCGTCATGGTGGCCATCATGACCGATCATCCGGTGGTGCCGATCCATCACCTGGCGCTTTGCGCGGCGCTGGCCGCCAAGGCGGGCATGGGGCGTGAGGCGGCCCTCGAGGCCATCACCCTCAACGCGGCTCGCATCTGCGGCGTGGACCACCGCGTCGGCTCGCTGGAGCCCGGCAAAGATGCCGACATGGTGCTCATGAGCGGCCATCCCTTCGACATCGAGACGAACGTCCTTTCGACCTGGATCGATGGCCAGGTCGTCTACCAGCGCGCCTGATGAGCACCCCTGCGAATCGCGCCAAGAAACCGATCCCTCGCCCTCCCGAGCCCTCGAAGGGACGCTGGGGCATGTTCCTGGTGGCGGCGTCCCTCGTCAGCGCCCTCTTGGGATCCGGGACCGCCTTTGGCCTCAAGCAGGCCGGTTTTCTTCAGGAAGCTCCCACGGGGCTCACGATCACCGATCTTCCTCAAGTCTTCTCGCGAATCGAGCGCACCAACATCCTGATCATGGGAACGGATATCGAGTACTCTCGCCGTGGCAAGGTCCTACCGACCCGTTCGGACACGATTTTGGTGGCGTCTCTGGATCCGGCCTCCAAGCGCGTGAACGTGCTCTCGGTCCCGCGTGACACGCGGGTGCATATCCCGGGGCGTCACGGCTACGACAAGATCAACGCGGCGCTGGCCTACGGCGGGCCCATGCTGGCGGCCCAGACCGTGTCGGATTTCCTTCAGGTGCCCATTCACCACTGGGTCATGATCAAGCTCGACGGAGTCGAGAACCTCGTCGACGCCCTGGGCGGGATCGAAATCGACGTCGAGCGCAACATGAGCTACTACGACCGCGCGGGGGGGCTTAGAATCTCGCTCAAGAAGGGCGTCCAGGTCCTGGATGGGGCGAAGGCGCATCAGTACATTCGCTTCCGCCATGACGCCTACGGGGACATCGGTCGGGTGCAGCGCCAGCAGCGGTTCATGCAGGCGCTTTCGCAGAAGCTTCTCGACCCCATGACCCTGACGCGCCTTCCTCAGTTGATCGAGGTGGCGAAATCCAACGTCGAGACGTCCATGTCGACGGCCCAGATGCTCCAGTTCGCGAACTGGGCCAAGGGGCTCACGCTGGACGCGGTCCACATGGTCATGGTGCCCGGCGAGTTCTCGGGTGAGAAGTACGTGGCGAGTTTCTGGCTTCCCGACATGGGCGAAACCCGGCGCATTGCCCGAACCATGTTGACCGACGAGGGCGAGATGCCGTTCAGCCAGCCCATGGCGGGTGCGCCCGAGGTTTCGCCCCAGGTGAAGCGCGAGACGCGCATCACGGTGCTCAACGGCACGGGTCGGACGGGGATCGCCAACGAGGCGGCCCAGTTGCTGCGTTCGGACGGCTGGACGGTCTGGACGGTGTCGACCCACTCGAGCTCGGACGTGACCCGCACCCGGATCATCTCCCAGAAGGGGGACGATGCCTTGGGCGGGGCGATCGCCTACACGCTGGGAGTCCAAGCGGAGCCGGTCGCCGCCAGTGTCGGAGACATCCAGACCGACTTCACCGTCGTCCTGGGCAAGGACTTTCTGGACGCGCTTCGTAGCCCGCGCGTGAGCCGCGCCCCGGAACCTTAGCACGATCGCCGTTGCGGCAGGTCAGCTTCGCTGCCTTTCGCAACAGCCGCGGGCGCTAACCCGCGTCGGGACTTCCGAGCCGGTCGCGTAAGGCCTTGCCGGCCGTGAAGGCCGGAGTCTTGCGAGCCTTGATCTCGATGGTCTCGCCGGTCCGCGGGTTCTTGCCTTGGCGGGCCGCCCGTTCCCTGACGACAAAGGTTCCGAAGCCCACCAACGTGACCTTCTCGTCCTTGGCGAGCGCCTCGGTGATGGTCTCGAAGGCCGCGGACACCACTTGCTCGGCAGTTTTCTTGGGCATCTGGGTCCTTTGCGCGACCGTGGTGACCAATTCGTCTTTGTTCACCCTGCACCCCCTTCGTCATGACCGAATACGCCTTTCCCCCTTTTAGCACAGCCCTCGCGGGCCGTCACCGCAAGAGCGGAGATTTGGGGGGCGTAGGCGCCGGGTTTTCCTTGCTTTCCTCCCTTTCCGTGGTGTAACATGGACGCTTAACCCGCCCCTGAGAAGAGATACACCCTTGGAAAATCAACATCACACGCAGTCGAGTCCCAGTCGCCTGACGGAAGCGCGTCCCTTGGCCGAGCAGTCCTTCGAGGGCGTCGTCGCCAAGCCCCGGCAAGGCATGCTGATCGTCATCTCCGGGCCTTCCGGTGTCGGCAAGGGCACGCTGGTCAAGGAACTGAAACGGCGCATGCCCGAGCTTCGCCACTCGGTTTCGGTCACGACCCGCGCCCCGCGCCCCGGCGAAGAGGATGGCGTTCACTACTTCTTCCGCACCGCTGAAGAGTTCCAGCAGATGGTCGCCAACAACGAGCTGATCGAGTGGTCGCAGTTCGTCAACGGCCTCTTTTACGGCACGCCGCGCTCCTTCGTCCAGCAGCAGCTGGCGTCCGGTTACGACGTCGTCCTCGAGATTGACGTCAAGGGCGCCATCCAGGTCAAGGAACGCGTCCCCAACGGGGTCTACGTCTTTCTCCTGCCCCCGACCATGGAAGAGCTCGAAGCCCGGCTGCACAAGCGCCAGACCGAAGCCGCCGAGGCCATTCGCCAGCGCCTCTCGGTGGCGGTCGACGAGTTGAACTTCCTTCCGCTTTACGATTTCCAGGTGGTCAACGACGACCTGGCGAACGCTGCCCGCAAGCTCGAGGCGATCATCCTCGCCGAGCGTTGCCGCGTGGGCCGGCACTTGCCCCACTGATAAGGAGACGATCGATGCACACGGAATTGTTGGCCAAGGCCTCGAACAAGTACGACCTCGTTCTGCAGATCGCACGTCGCGCCAAGCGGATCAAGGACGACGTGGCCCGCGACGGCACGCCCGAGACCGTCAAGCCCATTCCCCGGGCCATCGGTGAGATGGTGGAGCAGCAGCACGCGACCGACGCGCTTCCCGAAGCCAACGCCTAGCCCCATGCCGACCCTCCTCTTGGGGGTATCGGGCGGTATCGCCGCCTACAAGGCGGCTGACTTGACCTCCCACCTCCGCAAACGGGGCTGGGAGGTTCGTGTCGTCATGACCCAGGCGGCCACCCAGTTCGTCACTCCCCTGACCCTTCAGACCCTCTCGCGCCAGAAGGTCCACCTCGAGCCCTTCGACCTCCCCGAGGTCGGGGGCGTCGAGCATATCGACCTGGTCAAGGGCGTCGACCTGGCCGCCGTGGTCCCGGCCACGGCCAACATCCTCGCCAAGGCCGCCCATGGCCTCGCCGACGATCTCTTGAGCACGACCTTGCTGGCCCTGCGCTGCCCCTTGCTCGTCGCCCCGGCGATGAACACCCTCATGTGGGAGCATCCCGCCACCCAGGCCAACTTGCGAACGCTCGCGTCCCGAGGCGTCGAGATCGTCTCTCCGGCGAGCGGCGAACTCGCCTGCGGGGACGTCGGCTCGGGCAAGCTCGCGGACGTCGCCGAAATTGCCCAGCGGATCGAGGAGCTTTATGCGCGCCGAATGGTCGCCCAACGGCTTATAGGCCGTCGCATCCTCGTTACCGCCGGGGGCACCCGCGAGCCCCTGGACCCCGTGCGCTTCCTGGGGAACCGCTCGAGCGGAAAGATGGGCCATGCCTTGGCGGACGCGGCGGCGGCACTCGGAGCGGAGGTCACCTTGGTCACGACTTCCGGCTTGCCGGTGGCCGCAGGGATCCAGGTCATCGCCGTCCAGACGGCCGAGGAGATGCTCGAGGCCGTGCGCCGCGCCCTGCCGTCAAGTGACCTCCTGGTGATGGCCGCGGCCGTGGCGGATTACCGGCCCGCTCAGGTGGCCACCCAGAAGATCAAGAAGTCCGAGGAGGCCTTGAGCGTCCTGCTGGAACCGACCCCGGATATCCTCGCCACGCTCAAGCCCCTGCGTAGGCCTGAACAACTCATCGTGGGCTTTGCCGCCGAGACCGAGTCCCTGCTCGCGCATGCGCGAAGCAAGCTCGAACGAAAGGGCCTCGACCTGATCGTGGCCAACGACGTCTCGCGCCCCGGCCTCGGCTTCGAGGCCGATGACAACGCCGTGACGGTGCTGGGCGCCGAAGGCGAGGTCGCCCGCTGGGAAGCCGCCCCCAAGCGTGTCCTGGCCGGCCACCTCATGGAGCTCTTCGCGAGCCGCCTGCCCCGATGATCCGCGCGCGCTGACATGCCCCGTTTCGTCGAAGTTCTGATCGATTCGATCCCCCTGGCCGATCCCAAGCCCTACACGTACCGCGTCCCGCCCGAACTGGAGGACGCGGTGGCCATGGGCTGCGCAGTCGCCGTGCCCTTTGGAGGCAAACGCAAGGTCGCGGGCTTCGTGGTGGCCTGCCATGACCGCGAGCCGGACGCTGCGCTCAAGCCCATTTTGGGGGTCTTGGGAGACATGGCGGTGCCTCCGTCGCTTTATGACCTCTTCGAATGGGTCGCCGAGGCGACCATGAGTGCGTTCGCGCAGGTCTGGACCACGGCCGTGCCGCGAGGCACCTTGGCGCGCAAGTCCCAGCCCAAGACCCAGTGGATGGTGCGCGCTCTGTCTTGTCCCGAAGGCTTGACCGCGCGTCAAGTCGAGGTCCTCGAGGTCTTGCAGGCGGCGGGCGGAAGCTTGACGCTGGCCGAGCTTTGTCGGCGGGCGAGCACGACCCAAGCGCTCGTGAGGACGCTGGCCAAGCATGGAGCCGTCTCCTTGGCGCAAGAACGGATCTGGCGCGCGCCTCCCTTGCCTGACGCGCAAGGAGACGGGCCCTTGGTCCTCAATCCCGCGCAAGCGGCGGCGGTTTCGGCGATCGCTGACGGCAAGCCTGGCGAGGCCTTCTTGCTTTACGGCGTGACGGGCTCGGGCAAGACCGAGGTCTACTTGCAGGCGATCGCCAAGACGCTCGCCGAGGGCAAGAGCGCCATCATGCTCGTTCCCGAGATCGCCCTGACCCCTCAGACGGTCGCGCGCTTCAGGGGGCGCTTCGGCGATCGGCTCGCCTTGATGCATAGCACGCTAAGCGACGGAGAGCGCTTCGACGAGTGGCAACGACTGCGCGACGGCGAGGCCTCCGTGGCCGTCGGGGCGCGCTCGGCGGTCTTCGCTCCCTTGCCCAACCTGGGCTTGATCATCCTCGACGAGGAGCACGAGGGGTCTTACAAGCAGGAGACCGCTCCGCGCTACCACGCGCGGACCGTGGCCTTGCAGCGGGCGGCGCTCGAAGGCGCGAAGGTGATCCTGGGCTCGGCCACCCCGAGCGTCGAGACTTTTTACCGCGCGAACCTGGGGGAGATCACCCGCCTGGACCTGCCGGGACGCGTTTCGGGGCGCCCCATGCCTCCCGTGGAGCTGGTGGACATGCGCGAGGAGCTGAAGTCCGGCAACCGCAAGATCTTCTCGCGAAGCCTGAAGACCGCCCTGGACGAGCACTTGAGCCGCGGCGAGCAAGTGATTCTCCTGATGAACCGGCGCGGCTACGCCTCCTTCGTGCTTTGCCGCAGCTGCGGCGAGACGATCTCCTGTCCCAGTTGCTCGGTGAGCTTGACCTACCACAAGGATCACGAGCTGCTTCGCTGTCATACCTGCAATTTCTCGGCGGTGAATCCCGAGCGCTGTCCCGGCTGCAAGAGCCCGTTCATCAAGTACTTCGGCGCGGGCACCCAGCAGGTGGCGGAAGCGGCTGCAGAGCTCTTCCCCGAGGCCCGAATCCTGCGGCTGGATCGCGACACCACGACGCGCAAGGATTCGCATCGGCGGATCCTCGAGGCCTTTTCGAAGGGCGAGGCGAACGTGCTCATCGGGACCCAGATGGTGGCCAAGGGCCTGGACTTGCCGCGGGTCTCGCTGGTGGGGGTGATCGCAGCGGACGTGGCCTTGAACCTTCCGGATTTCAGGGCGGCCGAGCGGACCTTTCAGCTGATCACGCAGGTGGCGGGCCGGGCGGGGCGAGGTGACTTGCCGGGGCGGGTGATCGTCCAGACCTATGCCCCCGAGCATCCCAGCCTCCAGTTTGCGCGGACGCATGACTACGACGGCTTCTACGCGCGCGAGGTGGCCGATCGGGAGGTCTTGCGCTACCCGCCCTTCCAGCGCTTGGTCAACGTGGTCTTCAGCGCCGAGTCTCCCACGCCGGCTTGGACGGCCGCGGAAGCGGCGGCGGACCTGTTGCGGGAGGACGAGAGCTTGACGGTTCTCGGGCCCGCCGAATCTCCGATCGCGCTCATCCGGGGGCGCCACCGGGTCCAGGTGCTGGTGAAGGCGCCAGATCCCGCTCAGGTTCGCTTCGCCTTGCGAGAGGCCTTGCGGCCGGGACGGATCCCGCGGGGCGCGGGGCTGAGGGTGGCCGTCGACGTGGATCCGGTCTCCTTGCTCTGAGCCCTAAAACCCGCTGCTGGCGGGCCAGCGCCCGGATTTCGGGCGTACCCCGGCTGCGGGGGCGATTCCAGAACGAAGTATGGTATTATAGGTGGGTTCGTGTCCGGTCATGGACCGAAGATCTCCGCACGAACCGTCTCCAGCGGGAGTAGCAAGACGCCATGGCACAGAAAATCCTAGTGGTCGAAGACGAAATGACCAACCGCGAAGTGGCGGAGGTAATCCTTCGCAACCAGGGGTACGAGGTGATCGTGGCCAATAATGGCCAGGAAGGCATCGAGCGCGCGCGCGCGGAGCTTCCTGATTTGATCGTGATGGACATCCTGATGCCCGTGCTGGATGGGCTTTCGGCTTCCCGCGAACTCAAGGCGGATCCCCAGACCTCGCATATCCCGATCTTGGTGGTGACCGCCAAGGCCTCCAACTCGGACCGCAACGCGGCCGAGGCCGCGGGATGCGACGGTTTCCTCTCGAAGCCTTACCGCAACAAGGTGCTCGTCGAAACCGTGAAGGCCTTCTTGCCCGCAACGGCCCAAGCCTAGCCCGACCTTTCCCCAGCGGCCCCTCATGCCGGGACCCGCATCCTGACGCCTTCTCGACTATTGAATCCTCTCGGACCACGGCTATCATGGCCCTTGGGGCTCTCGGGCCATGCCATGCGGCGCGCCATCAGGGCCCGGAAACCCGTGGCTCAAAGAGGAGGCGACCGTGGCTGAGCATGACACCGACCCCCAAATCCTCAAAGAGCTTCTCGAGGACGTGGCCGACCCGACCGGTCCGGAACTGGACGAGCTCGACGAGCAAGGCGAGCCGAGCCTGCGCGTGAGCTTCCTCGAGGAAGCGCAAGGCCCCGAGGAAGAGCGGGAGGAAGAGCTCAAGCCGGAACGGGTGTCGACGGCGGACCCGGTTCAGGCCTACCTGCGCGCGATCGGCTCCATTCCGCTCTTGTCGGCCCGCGAGGAGGTCGAGGTCGCCCGTCAGATGGGCGAAGAAGGCGAGGTGGCCCAGCGGGCCCGCCAGAAGATGATCGAGGCGAACCTTCGCCTGGTCGTGAGCGTCGCCAAGAAGTACCTCGGGCGCGGGCTTTCCTTTCTCGACCTGATTCAAGAAGGCAACCTGGGCTTGATCCGGGCCGTCGAGAAGTTCGATTATCATCGCGGCTACAAGTTCTCGACCTATGCGACCTGGTGGATTCGCCAGGCGATCACGCGGGCCTTGGCGGATAAGGCGCGGACGATCCGGATTCCGGTGCACCTGGTCGAGACGATCAACCGTCTGCGGACGATCACCCAGCGCCTGACCCAGCGGCTGGGGCGGCCTCCAACCGACGAGGAGGTGGCGGCCGAGGCCAAGATTCCGGTGGCGAAGGTCGCCGAGATCAAGAAGGTGGTCAAGGACACGATCTCGCTCGAGACTCCCATCGGCAAGGAGGACTCGACGCTCGGGGACTTCATCGTGGACCGGGAAGCCCCGGGACCGGCGACCTCGGTGGCGCGCTTGCTGCTCCAAGAGGACGTGCGGAGCATCCTCGAGACCTTGTCACCGCGCGAGCGGGAAGTGGTGGAGTTGCGCTTCGGGCTTTCGGACGGGCATGTGCATACGCTCGAGGAGATCGGCCGGATCTTCGGGGTGACGCGCGAGCGCGTCCGGCAGATTGAAGGCAAGGCCTTGGCCAAGCTGAAGCATACGATGATGGAGCGGCAACTCGTCGAGTACATGGAGTGAAGTTGCGAGAAGGGCCGGGAGACGCGCGTCTCCCGGCCCTTTCGGCTGACGCCGTCCTGCCCATGCCCCTCGATCATGAGAAAGCTCTTGCCAATCGAACAAAAATTCGATACGCTGGTTTTGTTCGATTTCCCTCTCATTTTTCAAGAAGGAGCCCTGCATGGCAAAGGATGTCGTTTCGTCCAAGGACCTGGCCTCGGATAAGCGCAAGGCGCTCGAGCTCGCCTTGACGGGCATCGAGAAGCAATTCGGCAAGGGCTCGATCATGAAGCTGGGAGACACGGCCCGCTTGAAGGTCGAAGCGGTTCCCACCGGGATTCTGCCCCTGGACATCGCCCTGGGCGTCGGCGGCCTGCCCCGCGGCCGCGTCGTCGAGATCTACGGCCCCGAATCCGGCGGTAAGACCACCGTCAGCCTGCAGGTCGTGGCC